>Ga0073928_10001349_pt1 | contig 47883 bp, 37 predicted proteins | sample PaiPotPPA55metaG_FD_76969 | JGI IMG/M metagenome (GOLD analysis project Ga0073928, IMG submission 76969) | Iron sulfur acid spring bacterial and archeal communities from Banff, Canada, to study Microbial Dark Matter (Phase II) - Paint Pots PPA... ...
AACCAGGCGTTACCCACCATGTAGGAATAGCTGACGAAACCGGAGAAGCGATTCCAGTTTGGCAATTCCATTTTGCCTTCCGCGCCGTAAATGACCGCTTTGCGGAATGCAATAGGAAAGCTGACCGCGGTGTTAAGGATTTGATCGTCATCGGCAAAATTATTTACGTAGCGGCGAAAATAGTTTGCGTCCAAGCGAAACTGGTTGAAAAAGCTTTTCGTGGCGCCGAATTCGAAGTAGTTCCCGTGAGAAGGTTCTACCGGCAGGCGCAGGACGTTGGGGTTGAGCACGGTGACCTGGGGCGAACTGGCGAGAAGAATATTCTCGAATGAAGGCGTCTGAAACACGCGATCGTACGAGGCGTGTACTACCAAATTGGCCGACGAAAAATAACGTGCGACAGAAATGCGCGGGCTGAAGGCATTTTGATTAACAACCAGCTGGTAATGGTCCCAGCGCAGGCCGGCATTGACGATCCATTTGCCGAGGTGAACAAGATCTCGAATGAAAGCTGATTGTTCGAGATCGGGACGGTTGCCAGCGAACAAGAACGTGGCGGGAGTACCAGGGTCGAAGGGGTAGTTAGGATCGTTGGGATTTGCGGTAATGATGTCACTGAAATTTTCGTGAAGGAAAAGATTGTCGGATTCGGCCCCTGCTTTCCATTCATGGCGACCGTGATGGATGGAGAGGTCGGCGTTGAAATATCCCTCTTTGAAATCGTTGTGCAGAAAAGCGGCAATCGGCCACGCGCCATTGTTAGAGTTGAGATCGTCGGAGTTATCCCGGACCATTCCCCGAATATTGGTCAGCACGTTGGGCGAAAAGATGTGCTGGTAGGAAGCGATACCCATGGTCTCGAAATTGCCAGCCGTCTGGAGTTGGGGAATTGTGCCTGGCGGATTCCGGAGTTGCGGGAACTGCTGGAGCTGCTGGTTGGGGATTTCGTAACGCGCGAGCTCGTGGCGGACGCTGAGCGTGAGCCGATCCGCGGCACTGATGTCGCGATCAAAACTTAAAGAGAAGTCCGCGGTTGTGCCCCGGTTGGTGTAATTCTCGGGGACCACGGGATTGAGGTAGCGGGCGGTCAGGTTGCCGGAGGCGCTGGCGCCGACGGTGTTGCGGCCCCAGGATTCCTCTGCGCTGGCGAAGGCGCCGGCTGTATCAAAGCTGCCGCCGGAGAGAACGACCTGGCCATGGAGACCAGGCCGGGAGTCGCGAAGCGTGTTGACCTCGATCACGCCGCCCATCTTGCGTCCGTATTCCGCGGGGATTCCGCCGGTGTAAATGGTGAGGGAATCAACGTCGTCGGCTTCAATTTCGGGACCAAAGCTGGGCGAGCGATTGTCGGTCAGCGGAATACCATCGACCACGAATTGAGTTTGATACTCCGAGCCACGTGGATGCAGAACAGCGGTGCCTTCATAGAGCCAGCCGGGCTGCGAGTTAATGAGATCCGGAAGGGAACGGCCAGGCAGCGATGCGGCGCGATCGGTTATAGCTTTCGAGTCGAGATGGTTGATCGTGGTGGTGCGTTCGGGATCGATCAGCGTAGTTTCGGCGCTGACGTTTACCGCTGTGCTCAGGGCTGCGATGTTGAGTTTGACCACATATTCGGTGGGAAGAGCGGAATGGATTTCGATCAGGCCGTCATACGGAAAAAAGGATTCGCGCTGGACCCGAAGACGGTAGCGGCCGAACGGAAGATTGCGGATGATCAGGTCTCCCGAGTCGTCGGTGGAAAAGGAGCGGTGAAACTGGATTGCGTCACTGGAGAGCTCGATGGAAGCTCCAACGGGAAGACTGTCGGGGCCGGTAATTTTGAGGCGAAGTTCTCCGGCGTTACTCTGCGCCAGAAGCGGAAGAGCGAGAAAGAGAATGCCGAACTTGAGCGCTGAGAGCACAGCGTCGATTGAAGGCCCATGCTATCAGTTCAACCATGCGGAATTTGAACCTACGGAGCGGGAATTTGAACGTTGGAGGCGATGTTCGAATAGCCGCTTTCTTGGTTACTCGAATCGACTGCCGTCGTGGCGTAACAGTAGGCGGTGCCGTCTACTACCACGGTGTCTGCGTACGACGTACTCGTATTCAGCGCAGAGTTGATCTTTGAGAAAGATCCGCACGCATTGGTGTACACCGCGCGATAAATGTTATAGCCGCTTATGTTCGATGACGTGCTCGCGCTCCACGACAGATCCACCGTGTGTATTGGCGCAGGCGTGCCAGTTCCGGTCAGGGATTCCGTCGTCGTGGCGGGCTGAGCATTGCTGGTAAAGGTGAGGGTACCGCTCGCCGCTCCCGATACCTGCGGGCTGAAGGTGACCGTGAACGAGGCGCTCTGGCCCGCTGGGATGGTCACCGGCAGTGAGAGGCCGCCCACGCTGAATGCCGAGTTGTTGGAGCTCGCGGCCGTGACCGTAACATTCGCGCCGCTGGCTGTCAGGCTTCCTGATGCTGTTCCGCTGGTCCCGACGACCACGCTGCCGAGACCAAGTGTGGTCGGAGTAACGGTCAGCTGCCCAGCTGCCGCAGTGCCTGTCCCTGACAATGCTATCGTCAGCGTCGGATTGGATGCGTTCGAGGTGATGGTAACGTTGCCGCTTGCGCTTGCGGCGGATTGTGGCGTGAACGTGACCGTGAAGCTCGCGCTCTGCCCGGCCGTCAGCGTGATAGGAGCGGTGATCCCACTCTGGCTGAACCCGGTGCCGCTGATCCCGACTTGAGAAATCGTAATGCTGGAACCGCCGGTATTGGTCACGGTCTCCGCAAGGGACTGGTTGCTGCCCACGGTCACGCTGCCGAAGCTGAGAATGGTCGGATTTGATCCGAGTGTTCCCGGCGCAACTCCCGTACCGGTCAATGGAATGGCCAGAGTGGGATTGGAGGCGTTCGAAGTAATTGTGACGTTGCCATTAACACTTCCGGCCGAGACAGGCGTGAATGCGACACTGAACGTCGCGCTCTGGCCCGCCGTCAGTGTCACCGGAGCGGTAATCCCAGTCATGCTGTATCCGCTGCCGCTAATGCTGACTTGCGAAATCGTCACGCTGGAGCCACCGGTATTGGTCACTGTCTCTGACAAAGACTGCTTGCCTCCCATGGTCACGCTGCCGAACCCAAGGCTGGTCGGATTTGATCCCAGTACCCCCGGCGCAACCCCCGTGCCAGACAACGGAATTGTCAGCGTCGGATTGGAGGCGTTCGAAGTAATTGTGACACTCCCACTCGCACTTGCGGCCGACGCTGGTGTGAACGTGACGCTGAAGGTTGCGCTCTGCCCGGCCGTCAGCGTGATCGGAGCAGTGATCCCACTCATAGTGTATCCAGATCCGCTGATCCCGACCTGAGAAATCGTGACACTAGAGCCTCCGGTGTTGGTCACCGTCTCCGAAAGAAACCGATTGCTGCCCACCGTCACGCTGCCGAAGCTGAGACTGGCGGGATTTGATCCCAGTACCCCCAGTGCAATTCCCGTGCCCGACAAGGGGAGGATCAGGGTTGGATTGGGCGCGTTCGAGGTAATAGTGACATTGCCGCTCGCACTTGCCGCCGACGCTGGAGTGAACGTGACACTGAAGGTTGCGCTCTGCCCCGCCGTCAGCGTGACCGGAGCAGTGATCCCATTCATGGTGTATCCAGTTCCGCTGATCCCAACCTGAGAAATCGTGACACTGGAGCCGCCAGTATTGGTCACCGTCTCCGAAAGAGACTGATTACTTCCTACCGTCACACCGCCGAAGTTGAGACTGGTCGGACTCGTGGTGAGCGCCCCCGGCGCGATTCCGGTGCCCGACAACGGGATAGTGAGCGTTGGCGTGGGTGCGTTCGAGGTGACGGTGACGTTGCCACTGACAGCTCCTGCCGACGCTGGGGTAAACGAGACCGTGAAGGTCGCGGTCTGCCCGGCCGTCAGCGTGACCGGAGCAGTGATTCCGCTCAGGCCGAATCCGGTACCGCTGATCCCGACTTGAGAAATGATGACGCTCGAACCGCCCGTGTTTGTCAACGTCTCTGACAGAGACTGCGTGCTGCCCACCGTGACGCTGCCGAAACTGAGACCGGTCGGATTCGATCCGAGTGCCCCAGGCGTAACTCCCGTAGCCGATAACGGAATGGCCAGGGTCGGATTGGAAGCGTTCGAAGTAATCGTGACATTGCCAGTGACGCTCCCGGCTGACGCTGGCGCGAACGTGGCAGTAAAGGTCGCGTTCTGCCCGGCCGTCAGTGTAATTGGAGTGGCGATCCCGCTGAGGCTGAGCCCGGTTCCACTGATCCCGATCTGAGAAATCGTGACGCTGGAGCTGCCTGTGTTGGTGACTGTCCCCGAAAGAGACTGCTTGCTGCCCACCGTGACGCTGCCAAAACTGAAACTGGCGGGATTTGAACTGAGTGTCCCCGGCGCAACTCCGACTCCCGACAACGGAACTGTCAGGGCGGGATTCGGGGCATTCGAGTTGATCGTGATATTGCCAGTAACACTTCCGGCCGATGGTGGCGTGAACGTTACACTAAAGCTCGCGCTCTGCCCAGCCGCCAGCGTCATTGGAGCTATGATTCCACTTAATGTGAAGCCCGTTCCGCTAATCCCGACCTGAGAAATCGTGACGCTCGAAGCTCCCGTGTTCGTGACCGTCTCTGACAGAGACTGATTGCTTCCTACGGTTACGCTGCCGAAGTTTTCGCTGGCTGAACTCAGCGCGAGCTGACCACTTGCTGCCACCCCCGTTCCGGTGAGGGAGAACGTAGCCGGGTTGTTAGCGGCATTGGTGTTAACGGAAACCGTGGCGCTGAAAGATCCTGCCGCATTGGGAGCGAACACAGCGGTAATGGGGACGCTTTGACCCACCAGAATTGCTATGGGAAGAGATGGCGCACTCAGCGAGAAATATTGGCTGGAAATCGAGGCGCTGCTGACCGTGATGGAGGCTGTTCCAGTATTCGACGCAGTTATGGTCAGAGTTTTGCTCGTCCCCGCTGCGACGCTGCCAAAGTCAAGGCTGGCGCTGCTCAGAGACAAAGTCCCGGACTGCACTTGCTGAGTAGCAGCAGATTGGCTTGAGCTGAACCCCTGGCAGCCAACCAGAAAAGCGAGGCCCGTCAGAAGAAGCAACGGGCCTGCCACTTGCACGAGATAGTTTGAGTGAACCGATTTCTTCGCCGTCTCTAGCATTGTCAGCCGTGGAACCGTAGCCCCAGGTCCTACGACTGTCCGCACCCGGGGGAGGGCTCATCACGAGTCTGGGGCTGTACGCGGAATTGCGATAGATGTCCGAGGTACACTTCGCAGACCGCCAGAAGGCCAGTATGAGAAAGTACGTAGCGCAGTTTCACTGGGATTGCAGGGTAGGGTCTTAAGTGTTGCTTCAGTGTGGTGCAACCCAGCGAACGGCATTCGTATCAAACTTATTGACGGCGACTGTGGTCGCTTTTGGTTGCTTGCTCACGGCCAATCCACTATGTTAAGAAATAGTTAGCCTTGTACGTCTGAAATGTCACGTCTCACCAATCTCGAAGGTCGATGGCGCTGCGCGATCGTCATTTTCGTTGCTGTGAGTGCGCTGACCGTGAGCGTCGCTACTCGGTACTGCTCCGCTTACAGTGGTTCATACTCAGCAAGAACCCTGCATAAACATTCATCCCCAGAGCAAAGCCGGCAGCGTCTCACCAAGAGTGCGGCCAACTGGATGCCTCAGGTCATTCAGTCCGGCGTCCTGCAGGCGCCAACTTCTTATCCTCGCATCGCTCCGGCAGGACCACCGATACCCAGTCTTCTTCTCGAGACCAGTCTGTACGATCGCCCGCCTCCCTTTCCTTTCTGCTGAAAGTTTCCTGGTTTCTTGTTTCCGTAGATGTTGTTGCCATGGCCTGTTGCCATCATGAGCGTCCGCGTCATTGATGGGAGTGAGAGACCCCCGCGGTTTTCCATCCGGCAGGCGCAAATTGTGGCCGCGGGTCGAGCGCGGCTTCGGTGTAGCCTCCGTAGACAACTGTACAACTAAGGCTCTATATCGCGGCGAAATATCGAGATTTACGATTACGTTCCGGGGAGTAAGTTCGCGTATTCAGGGAAATCGTCGGTGTTCAATGGAAGTCGGATACTGAAAGGACGCGCACATGACGCAGGCACCGCTGTTGACTGAGGGAGAGTTGGATGCTCTCCGGCAATTCGATACCTGCATGGTCGCGAACGCGGTCGAAACTTTTAACATTCGACTGCACAACACGGGATTTACCAACGCCAGCGTCCACTGCATTTTTGAAGATGCGCCTCCGATGGTGGGTTATGCGGCAACGGCGCGATTGCGGAGCGGCCAGCCACCCATGGTTGGCAGCACCTTCCGCGACCGGGCCGATTTCTGGAACAGCATTCTTGAAATTCCCGCGCCGCGCATCCTCGTGTTGGAAGACAAAGATAATCCGCCGGGGCGCGGAGCTTTTGTAGGAGATATGCACTCCGCAATCCTCAAGGCGCTGGGCTGCATCGGCTATGTGACCAACGGCGCGGTGCGGGAGCTGCCTTCAGTTCGCGCAATCGGGATTCAGCTGTTTGCCGGAAGCGTCGCCGTTTCGCACGCCTATGCACACATTTTCGACTTTGGGTCTGCCGTTACCGTCGGCGGGATGGAGGTTCGTCCTGGGGAACTACTGCACGGCGACCGTCACGGCGTACTCGCAATCCCGGCGGAGATTGCGGCGGCGGTTCCAGCGGTTGCGGCGGAAATACAACGGGCTGAGAAGAACGTCATCGACTTTTGCCGGTCTAGCGCGTTTTCGGTTGCCAAGCTTGTTGAGGTTATGAAAAAAAGCGCGTAGCGCGGAAACGGCGCGCGAAAAAATGCAAAGAAGCACAATGATTGTGAACCGTACTAGCTTGATAACGCGAAGCCACAGGCCTATGGCAACGAATTCGTTTGCGCTGGCGGCCCTCGTCATCGCGCTTGCATTCAGCCAGTCTTCTTGTTCTGGCGACCGCTCCGGCCAGGCGCAAGCCGGCGGGCCAATCATCTCCGTTGGAGTCACCAAGGTGGTGAAAAAGTCGCTGGGCCGGCACATTACGCTTTCTTCCGAGTTGGTGCCGTTTCAAGAGATTGACGTTTACGCAAAGGAATCTGGCTACGTCAAGAAGTTGATGGTCGATTATGGAACGCATGTGAAAGCTGGCCAGGTCATGGCCATTCTCGAGATTCCTGAGTTAGAGGCGCAACTGCAGGAAGATCAGGCAGAAATCAAGAATGCAGCCAATCAAGTAATGAGGGCACAGCACGAGCTGGCGCGCTATCAGGCGCAATACAATGCGCTGCACCTTCAATACACACGGTTGAATGGAGTTTTTCAGAGCCAGCCCGGCATCGTCGCCCAGCAGGAAGTGGACGACGCGCAGGGAAAAGATCTGGCGGCGTCCTCGCAAGTCGACGTCGGCCAGGCGGCCCTGGAGGCTGCCCAGAGTCAGCTTTCCGTAGCCAAAGCAAAACTCGCTCACGATCAGAGCCTCTTTGACTACTCCAGAATCACGGCGCCGTTTACCGGCGTAGTCACGCAGCGATACGCAAACCTCGGAACACTGGTTCAGGCCGGGACCAATTCGAGTACGCAGGCCATTCCCATCGTGAAGCTTTCGCAGGACGATCTGTTCCGGCTCGTCATACCGGTTCCGGAAGCCTACGTTCAATACATCCGCGTGGGCGATCCCGTGGACGTTCACGTGCCCTCGCTCAATCGGACGTTTCCCGGAAAGGTCGCACGATTCTCGGTTGACGTGCAATCCGATACACGAACCATGCACACCGAAGTCGATGTGCCAAATACTCACGGGTTGTTGCTGCCTGGTCTTTATGCAGACGCTAATCTTCAACTCGATGAAAAGCAGAATATTCCATCGGTGCCGGTGCAGGCGTTGAGTCACGAAGGCGAGAAAACCACCGTGTTTGTCGTCAATTCAGACGCAGTGCTGGAAGAACGTACGGTGCAAGTCGGAATTCAAACAAACAGCGATGCAGAGATCGTTTCGGGATTAAAAGAAGGCGAAGAGGTCGTGGTGAGCGATCTCAGCGATCTGAAAGCCGGCGAGAAGGTTCGCGCGCAAACGGTCGCGGTACCGGAATACCACGAGGGAAATTCGCAGTAGAAAAAAACATTTGGCAAAGCAGATTAACGTCTTCGCAATCCACAGAATTGGATAAGGTTTATGGCAGGGTTTTCAATTCGCAATCCGTATTTCATCATCGTGATCTGCCTGGTGCTGGTAGTGATCGGTGTGACCAGTCTGGCGCGCATGCCAGCCGATCTGTTTCCTCCAATCAATTTGCCCGAGGTAGTGGTGGCGACGTTTTATTCCGGCATGCCTCCCGAGGACGTCGAGACCGACATCACCGATCCGCTGGAGCGTTTCTTTACGCTGGCCTCCGGCGTCGATCACATGGAGTCTCGCTCTTTGCTGGGAGTGAGCATCATCAAAGTGTATTTCCAGCCGGGCACGAGCCCGGATGCCGATGTGACCGAGTTATCCAATCTAGCGTTGGCCGACCTGAAACGCCTGCCGCCCGGAACCCTTCCTCCGGTGGTCTTGAAATTTGACGCCTCCAGCCTGCCCGTCGCGCTGGTGACGGTGAAAGGTGAGGGTCTCAATCAAACCCAGCTTCACGACTACGCGCAGTTCCAGATTCGCAACCAGATCGCGGTTGTGCCCGGAGCCGAGATTCCGGGCGTGTTCGGTGGAACCTACCGCCAGATCATGGTCTATGTCGACCCGTATAAGTTGTCGTCGCGCCAGCTCAGCTTGATGGACGTGGTGGGTGCGATTAATAACTCGAACCTCATTCTGCCCGCTGGCGACGTGAAGATAGGACCCTACGACTATTTTGTTTATTCGAATAGCCTCGTCGATAGCATGAAGGAGTTGGGCGAAGTTCCTCTCAAGGTGAACGGGCATTCCTGGGTCACGGTGAATGACGTCGGAAAGGCTGAGGACGCGCACGGAATACAAACCAACATCGTTCGCATCGACGGCCAGAAATCGGCTTACATTCCCATCATGAAGCAGGGCGGCGACACCAACACCATCGCCGTGGTGGACGGGGTTCGCGAACTCATCAAGCACCTTTACGGCATTCCCGAGCAGATGAAGACCAGCATTGTCTTCGATCAGTCGGTCTACGTCAAAGAAGCGATCGACACCGTCCTGCACGAAGGATTCCTGGGGCTGATCCTTACCAGCTTGATGATTCTGATTTTTCTAGGAAGCTTTCGCGCCACGTCGGCCGTGCTGCTCTCAATTCCGTTATCGGCGCTGGCCGCGTTCGTGGTATTGGCCCTGATGGGTGGAACCATCAACACCATGATTCTGGGTGGAATGGCGCTCGCTTTCTCGCGCGTAATCGACAATTCGGTGATCTCGCTCGAGAATATTTATCGTCACCTCGAAATGGGAGCCGCGCCCATGATTGCCGCCGAAGTCGGCGGCTCGGAAGTGAGTCTGGCGGTGCTGGCGGCTACGCTGGTAGACGTAGTCGATTTCTTTCCGGTAGTTTTTCTCTACGGCGTCGCCAAGTTTCTGTTCTCGGCTCTAGCTCTGGCGTTCTGCCTCTCGCTGCTGGCTTCCTTCGTAGTCGCGATGACAGTCATCCCTTTATTCTGCTCCCGCTTCCTGAAGGCCGTGCCACACCATGCGGAAACTGAGCACAAGGAATATGAAATCGAACGGACCGCAAGTGCCGGTCATTCCTGGATGGAAAGATTCAACGCTCGCTTCAACCGTATGTTCAACAAGATCCTGGACTACTACGAGCACTGGGTAAGACGGGCCGTTCGGCGGCCGGGACTTACGGTTGCGATTTTGAGCGGCGTATTCCTGGCCAGCCTGGCGATCTATCCCCTGCTCGGACTCGCGTTTTTCCCCAAGACCGATGCCGGGCAGTTCACCATCAACATAAAAGTTCCCACAGGTACTCGCATCGAGGTGACGGACCAATACATCGCAAAGGTGGAGGACCTGATTCGGAACACCATCGACGGCGGCGACTTGCGAAGGATTGTCTCCAACATCGGAGTAGTTCCAGATTTCTCTTCGCTCTACACCACGAATTCTGGCCCGTATACTGCGACGATTCAAGTGCAGTTGAACGGGTCGCACCACCTGAGCAGCTTCGAGTATATGGACCGGGTTCAGGCGCGCATGGCCAAACAGTTTCCCGATATTCGGACTTTCTTTTCCAGTGGCTCGATGGTCGACGCCATTCTGAATACGGGCATGCCCGCTCCGATCGACGTGCAGGTGAGCAGCCCTAACCTGGAGGAGATTCATGGCATCGCCGAAAATCTGGCGTCACAGATTCGTCAGATTCACGGCGTCGGCCAGGTGTACGTGCCACAAGACATGAACTATCCCGCTCTGCGCTTGGATGTGGATCGCGTGCATGCGGGAGAGTTGGGCTTGACGCAGAAAGATGTCGTAGACAACGTGATCACCGCGCTCAACTCAAATTACATGATCGCGCCGAATTACTGGGTCGATCGCAAAAGCGGCAACGATTATTACTTGACAGTGCAGTTTTTCGAAAAGGGCCAAGCCGCTATTCACAATATGGCCGATCTCGGCCAGATTCCCTTGCGAAATCCGAATGCGAGTGGAGACTTGAACTGCGGTCCCGGGCAAGCGGCCGGAAAAGGTCAGCCGGCATGGTCCTGCGCCGGAGGCGGACGGCCGACCACAGTGCTGAACAACGTCGTCAGCGTGAAACAGGTTCAGACCCCCACCGAGGTTGACCACTATCAGATTCAGCGCGCGGTCGACGTCTATGTAACTCCCGGCGGAGAAGACCTGCAACGCGTGACCAGTTCGATTCGCAACATTCTTGCCAAGGCGAGTATTCCTGGCGATGTGCGCGTGAATCTGCGAGGGATGGTGCAGGGAATGGAGGCATCCTTCAAAAGCTTTGCCTTCGGATTTCTGATTTCCTTCCTCCTGCTGTTCCTGATCCTGACCGCGCAATTCAAGTCCTTCATCGATCCTTTTCTGATCATGCTGGCGATTCCCATGGGATTTGTCGGCGTGTTGATCATCCTGCCGCTCACGGGGAGCACCTTGAATGTGATGTCGCTGATGGGTGTACTGATGCTGGTCGGCATCGCCGACTCGAACAGCATTCTGATTGTGGATTTTGCGCACAATCTGGAGCGGCAGGGAATGTCGCCCGCGGATGCGGTCATCAACGCGTGCCGCGTGCGCCTGCGGCCCATTCTGATGACCTCGCTAGCCACCATCATCGGAATGATTCCCATGGCGTTGAAGATGGGAACCGGCGCGGAACAATATGCTCCGATGGCGAAGGCCATCATCGGAGGCTTGACCTCTTCGGTGGTGCTCACCATTTTCATCGTGCCGGCGGCTTATCTGCTGGTATACGGGAAGCGGAATCCGCCAGCCGCGACAGCTCAGCCGATGGAGCCCACGGTATGACGCCGCAAGATCCTCATCGCAAGCCGCTGCTATTTCTGTGGGCTTGTTTTTTGTGCGCACTTCTGGCCCAGCCGTGCTCCGCTCAAACCCCCGACAAATCGCGGCCCACCGATAACCTGCCTTCCGCTCCGCAACCTCAATTTACCCGGAAGCCAGGCATCGTACTGCCTCCGGAAGGTGAAGTCGCGCTGGTGGCAAAAGTCCAAGGTGATATGGGATCTCAAACGAACTCTTCTGTTGACCTAAGAAGTATGCAAGCTACACAGTCGGGGCAAGCGCCAGGTATTACGGTGCACTTGACGCGTGTAGAAGCCGAGCAGTTGGCCCTCAAGAACAATCCTCGGATCAGCGTTGGACGTCTGCTCGCGTTAGCACAACACCAGGTTTATCGCGAGACCCGCGCGGCCGAACTTCCCAATTTTAACGGCGCGATAACGGCGGTTGATGCCAATGAAGGCAGCCGCATTGGCGCTGGAGCGCTCACGTCATCTCGTCTGCTGGAACATGCAGGAGCTGGAGTGACACTGAGCCAGCTCATTACCGATTTTGGGCGCACGACGAATCTGGTGTCCTATTCAAAGCTCCTGGAGAAAGCTCAGAACGCCAATGCGCTGGCCACTACTGAAGACATCGTTCTCGCCACCGACCAGGCCTTTTACAACGCGCTGCAGGCGCAAGCCCTGCTCAAAGTCGCGCAACAAACCGTTACCACTCGCGGCTCAGTGCAACATCAAATCGACGAACTGACAAAGAGCAAACTGAAATCGGGACTGGATTTGTCCTTCGCTAACGTCAATCTGTCGCAAGCCAAGCTGCTACAACTTGATGCGCAGAACAATGTCGATTCGACACTCGCCGTCCTCACCGCCGTACTGGGATTCGACAAGCTGGTGGGTTACGAATTGACCGAAGAGAACACACAACTGCCGGCACCGCCGCCAGATGTGGACGTGCTCGTCACTAACGCCATACAGCAACGCCCCGACCTGCAAGCGTTCACCTACGATCAACAAGCGGCGGAAAAGTTTCGTCGCGCTCAGCGCGACTTGATGCTGCCGACCATCAGCGCGCTGGGAATCGCAGGCGCGACTCCCGTGAGGCCGGACTGCTTTGGCGGCTGTTTCCCCAACTATTTTATTTCCAGCTGGTACGGGGCCATCGGCGTGAATATGAGCGTCCCCATCTTTAACGGTTTTCTTTTCAGCGCTCAGGCTTCGGAAGCAAAATATCGTGCCCAAGCTGCCACAGAGAATACCCGGGATCTGCGCAATCAGGTGGTGCGCGACGTTCGCACGGCATGGCTGGCTGCCAATACGGCATTTCAGCGAGTCGGCGTGGCTGCCGAACTAGCCAAGGAAGCCGACTTAAGTTTGAATCTCGCACAGGGGCGTTATCAGCTTGGTTTGGGGTCGATCGTGGAACTAAGTCAGGCGCAGTTGCAGCAGACCGACGCTGCCATCGGATACGTCAACGCGCAATACCAGTATCGGCTGACTCTCTCAACTTTGAACTTCGAGGTTGGAGTGCAGCCCTGAGCGTTGGCCGGTTGGGAAACGAAGTGGACGATCGAAAGCAGTTCATGAAAAGGAGTAACAGGAAAAATCAAGCATCCTCATTCACGACGCGTCGCGGACTTTTGCTTTCTTTTTATATCGGCGCCTTCGTTGCTGCTATTTTTATTCTGGTCTACTACTTGTATGTTTTGCCCACGCAGAAATCGTTAGAATAATCGCTGCTCTGATCGCGAGTTTCGCTACGTTGCCCTTCGTCCTTTATTTCGTAACAGCAGTGGTTACCGGCTTCCACGTGTATACCTTGCTGTCATTCGCGGTGTATGGAGTTCCCGTGAATCTGTTGGAACTGCTCTCATTGCTGGGCTCGTTCTGCTTATTGATTGCAGCTTATGTGAGCCTGTTCCGGCCGCATGCAGGGGCGCGGTTGGCTCTGCTTGCTTGTCTCGTGATGTGGAGCTTCTACGCTCCAGCGATTGCGAAGATCGTGCGAACACGATGGGGTAAGCCGGCGGCTATGTCCCAACTCATGGGCCCAACGGTTGGCGCAATGTCAAAACATTCGTTCATTGCGGCCCGACCGTCCTGAGTTTCACATCCGAATGATATTGCCCTATCTAGCTGCGGTCTTACTGTTTCTCGCGACCGCGTATTCGGCAATCGTAAGCTTCCGCCAGAAGCCCGATGGAGAAAGCGCAGGCCCCAGCCGGATTTTTCCCGATCGCACAAATCGGCCGGCTCGAATCTTCGTGGGCTTCGCGATGCTCATACTCGTGATTGGGCTTGGACTGCGGTTCGGCACGAACGGCAGAAATTCAGCACCGCGCTCGTTTCGTTTTTTGATTCCTGAAGGTTACCGCGGCTGGGTGCGCGTAGAGTTCGACATCCCCGGCATGCCTCCTTTGCCGACGGAAGCAGGCCTGATCGTAATCAAGATTCCGCCCTCTGGATTATTGAGAACGTCGTCGCCGGAACAATACGGCTGGGCCAGGGACACCTACGTCTTCTACTCGAACGCCAGTTTGCAGCCCATCTCCGATTCCGGCCCCGCCAAACTAATCTGGGGCAAGATCAACGGCGAAGAAACAGGCTCTTCCGGCAAACGGAAATATGAAGAGTTTTTCGTCGGAAGCGAGCAGCAGTATAAAGACCAGATAGATCAACCGAAGCCTAAAGATTCATCACGGGACTCTCATTCTCCGGCAGCGATTCCGTGACCCGCGAATCCCAATAGAAAACGGCGGCGCGTCCTGCATCAGTCGCGCCACCGTTAAATCAGCTTCAATCGAACTGCTTACGCCCCAGCGCCCATCGCTTTAACGTTAGGTTCCGGGCTTAGGGACTGCACCATCCGTCCGAAGTACAACCGGTACGAACGGTGGATCCCGTACATGACCGGAAAGACCGCGAGCGCCAGTCCCCATCCCAGGTGAGAACTTACCGCTTGCACCATGGTCGTGACTCCTGCGCTGACCACGTAGTACGGGAACGAGAGATGCGCCAGGCCCAACCAGATCTGGCCTGCCGCTTTGCCCTCGCTCACAGCCACGATTGCGGCCACCGGAGCCGTCTGTCCCAGGAACAGTGTTGCGGTCGCCAGCACCAGGCCCAGCGTGCTGGACCCCAAGTGCATTCCGTGCAGCCATTCGGCATGGAATATCAGGCTCGCCAGGCAACTGGCGAAGGCCATCATGCTGAAGTTGAATGCCATCTGCTGCGGATTGAATTTCGCGTTCTTTCGCGGCCAGCATTGCACCGCCGTGGAAACGCAGGTGATCACGATGGCTTCGGCGGCGCTTAGGCTCACTACAGCCGTCAGCAGGAATGGCAGGTTGACGGACATGTTGCCGTTAACTCCCGGCAGTTTGACTTTCATCCGCGAGGTCACCGCCGCCAGTACCAGAACAGCCAGGGCAAAGTAGGTGTGCAATCCGTGGCTGACTAATCCTGCATATCCTGCGGTGATGACTGCGGCTGCGATCATGGCGCCGATGAAGGTTTTGATTTGCCGTGCGTTGTTCATGATTTCTTCTCCTTTCCGTGGATTCACACGGCTACTATTGCTCGTCATCACCGGCATCAGTAAATGCGCTGTTGGTATCGGACACTGACGCACCCCAGACGACGCTGGTGGCGGTCGTGTTCAGGCCCGTGCTAGCTCCCCACACCACGCTGAACGCACTCAGCGTGTTGTCGCTCCAGGGTAGAGAACAGCCCCAGACGACAGACGTTCCGTTTACGGTCGAAGCTCCCCACACCACCGAAGCTCCCCAGACCACTGACGATCCCCAGACTACCGAGGTTGAGGCAATCGTCGCGTTTCCTTCCACCAGCGAAACCGTACGCGTCAGCGGGTTGTAGACTACGGACGGCGAAAGCGCGGAGCCGACCGTGGCTGGAGCCATATCATGGTTGGCTATCGCCGCCTGCACATTCAGCAATCCCGATCCTACGGAAAACATGTCGTAGAAATCGGTGAAATTCTTCGACAGATGCGGCACCCAGGCAGACGTAGAATTGAGTCCCATTTTGTACGCGGTCTTCATGAGCCGCGCCTTCACTTGATCGGGAGTGAGCGTACTTTGTTCTTGCAGCAACAAAGCTGCCGCGCCCGCGACTGCAGGTGTCGCCATGCTGGTTCCACTCAGCGTGAAGTAATCGCTGTTGCCGTCGCTGCCGGCGACTAGTTCGCTCGGATAGCTAGCTTCCAGTGAGGCTCCCGGGGCCGCCAGAGAAACAATGGCATTGCCGGGTGCAACGATGTCAGGCTTCACCACGTGATCGTAAGTGGTGGGCCCCTTTGAGCTGAAGCTCGCTTTGGTCTCGGCCGAGGCGTAAGGCGATCCGTTGCTCTTGGTCGCTCCGACCGTCAGCACCAAAGGATCGTTGCCCGGCGCGGTGACGGTGCCAAAGCCGTTGTTGCCGCCCACGTCCAAGCGTCCATAGTTTCCAGCTGCTACCACCACTACGATTCCGCTCTGCCATGCTGCTTCGACAGCCTGGCAAAGAGGATCTTGTGTGTAGCTGACCGGGATTCCGCGGCCCAGCGAGAGATTAATGACGCGGATGTTATAAGTGTTCTGCAATGCGATGGCTTGCTGAATGGCAGCGATCACCATGCTGTCGGTACCGGAGCCGTTCGCATCCAGCGCCCGAAGATCGATCAGACTGACCCCAGGGGCTACGCCGGCATATTCGCCACCAGACAAGGAGCCGTTGCCGCCAATGACTCCAGCCACGTGCGTACCGTGACCGTACAGGTCATACTGCGCCCCGTTGGAATTCGTGGTAGGAGTTCCCGTGAAATCCTGATGATAAACCACGCGCGATGTCCCGTCCGGATTCTGCAGGTCGGGATGGCTATCGTTGATGCCGCTATCGATTACTGCGACGCCGACGCCTGCACCGTTGTATCCAGCGTTCCAGGCTGACTGGACCCCGGTAGCATCGTTGGTCAGATCGTCCATCACATTCATCGGATGGTCGATGGTCACGGAGAGTACTTCGGGATCCGCCTCTAGAGCCGCCAGGGCTTTGACCGGAATCGTAAAGGCCGCGCTCTTGATCATGTGCAGCTTCGCCTGCAGGCGCCCGCCGCGGCCGTGCATGGTAGCGTAGTGCGCCGCCGTTGGTACCTGCCGGTACTGCACAATGACCTTCACCGTTTGGCCCTTTGCCGTTCCTTGATGGGCCTTGGCCAGAAGGTCGGAAAGCTCGGAAGCAATGCGTCCGGTGTTCCCGGCATGTGGGTTGGCCGCGAACGCCATGCCCGTCGCCAGAAGCAGCATAATGGCCAGACGCTTACCCCAGGCGGCGCTATGTCGTTCTCCGCGCCCCTTCGGCTTGCGTAATTTCTGCTTATGCACCATGAATCTCACCCTTTCTTTCTCACGGGGGAAAGATCGCGCTTGTACCCACCCAGTGTGTTGCATGGGAGAGGCCAATCGTAGCCGTGTAAGTAATTGGTTTTATTGAAGATGGGGAAGGTTGATTAGAAAACTCTGAGCCACTGTGTCCCTCCAACGTGGGCGCGGGACACTTTGTCCCACTGACGGAGTTTGTGTCATAGCTGATCGCGCCCGGAAAAGTGGAACGACAACCTTCTCCCAGCCGCGAAGCGGCGAAAGAATGCAGCCCACGGCGCAAGCCGTGGGTATAGGCAAATAAGTAGAAAATGTGCGAGCCCTGAAAGGGCGAAAGAAACGCTATGACACAGACCCCACTGTGGGAGCAATGTGACTTCGGTCTTGGAAGCTGAATTTATAACCCGTCATAGATCAACAAACTTGCGCTGGCATTCCCGACTCCTGCCCTCCGAACCCCAGAGAGCTCACCACTTACTTACCGCGTGCGAACTCCACCGGCCCGATGATCAGCACGAAAGCTAACGGCGTCACTCCTCCGACCCCTGGATACGTCATCAGCGGCGCCGCCTGCAAACAGGAGCAAAAGCAGAATTATGTGGCGAACCCTGCAATCGCGGCGGGTCATTGGAACTGACGATCTGAGGCTTGTTATCAACCAAGTCAAAGATAGCAAGAACATCGTGGCCCAGACGACAAGGCTGAACAGGTGAGAAAAGCCATGCCTTCCATCCCGAGAAATATGGCGATACAACTTCCGAGGGCGCTAGCGCTGTACATCAAAATCGGCAATCCAGGATCCAGCGGTTTCTTAGACTCCTCAAACTTGTCTTCTAAGGTCTCAAACACGTCTTCTCCTGCAACATTCCAGATTTTCCACTCTAGATCGCGGCTGCTTTGCCTGCGGCCATTCGCTGCAGCATCTTCGGCATCGCCGCCATCAATCGCTGAGTATATTCGTGCCGCGGACTGGTCAGGACCTGCTCGGTGCTCCCGCTCTCCACGATCTGTCCTTCGTGCAGGATCGCAATTCGGTCGCAGATTCCCGCCACCGAGGCGAGATCGTGTGAGATGTAGAGGATTGCCATCCCGAAGCTGCGATTGAGTTCACGGAACAGCGCTAGAATCTCGGACTGGGTGATCACATCGAGCGCGCTCGTAGCCTCATCTGCAATCAGCAGCGCCGGACGATGCAGCACTGCCATTGCGATCAATACTCGTTGGGCCTGACCAACGCTCATTTGGGACGGATACTTCCGAAGAAACTCGTCACTCGATGGGAGGCTTACGCTCTCCAGAGCCGACCGGATCGCAGCATCGCAATCGGCACTGGATCCCGACGCATGCGCCCGCCACGCTTCTTTCAATTGAGTGCGAATCTTCAGCGCGGGATTCAGCGAGGACAGCGGACTTTGCAACACCAACGCAATTTTTCGTCCACGTAGATCACGCAGTTCGCGCTCGCGAAGCTTCAACAGATCGCGACCGTCGAATTCGATGGTCCCTTCCGCCCGCGCACTCTTGCGGTCGAGCAGCCCCAGGATTGCCATCGCCAGCGTACTCTTGCCCGACCCGCTCTGTCCCACCAGGCCGAGAACCTCGCCGCGCCGGATTTCCAATGTAACCTCGTGCAACACGTCCGGCTTATTTCCGTAGCGCACGGAAACGCGCGCATCCAGAAGAACATCAGAGGATATGTGCTGCGGGATACTGGGCGAGGTCATTGCTGTTTATTGCTGGAGATTTTGTTTTCCGTCACGAAAAGCCGATCCACGTTCCAGTAAGTCTGCGGTACCAGAATCACCGGGCTGGCGCCCTGCACGTCGGCGGCGACCGCCGACAGCGCATTCCGATTCACCAGATAAATAAATGGCGCCTGCTCGACCACAATCTCCTGCACCCGGTCGAAACTCTCTTTCCTCTTCCTGGCGTCGGCCGAAGAAGCCTGCGTCCGCATCAGCTTGTCAATCTCCGCTTCCCATGCCGTTGCCGGCGTCTTTTCCTGCGGATTCCACTGATGATTTTCCGATGAGCTTAGCCACACGTTCATCTGCTCGTTGGGATCGAGTCCCACATTCGTCAGCCCCAGCAGGATGGCCTCGTAATCAAATGTTTGCGTCATGCGCTCGATCAGGGAAGGGAAGTCAAGCGTCACGACATTGACGTGAATGCCGATCTTTTGCAGGTCTTCCTGAATCATCGTCGCCATGCGCTCGCGATATTTGTTCCCCGAGTTAGTGATGACGGAAAACACGACCGCATTTCCGTCTTTGTCTTTCAATACCCCGTTTTCCAGCCGGAAACCTTCGCCCTGCAGCGCTTTCAGCGCGGCATCCGGCGCATAAGCTTCGGCCTTCAGCTTGGCGTTAAACCAGAATTTATTTGCCGGCGACACAGGCCCGACCGCCGCCTGCGCGTGTCCGCGAAACACCACCCGGCTCAAGTCCTCGCGGTTGATAGCTTCGGAAATTGCCCGCCGGAAAGCCGCCGACCGGAACCAATTCTTCTTGTACTCTGGCAACGGCGCCTTCGCCACTTCGTTGAACCACATCTGCTCGCTATCGAGCGATGGTCCTGCATCATGCACGAGTTGCGGTGAAGCGCTCGCCAGCTTGTCGAAATATTCGCTGTCGAGCGAATTGATGAGATCGATTTCTCCGCGCTTGAAACGCAGCATTTCCACATCCCGGTTGGACTGAATGTCCAACTGGATCGAATCCAGGTAAGGCAACTTCCGTCCTTGCGCATCGATCTTCCAGTAATTCGGATTGCGTTTCAGCAGGATAGTTGCCCCCGGCTTGTAATCCGCCACCATGAACGGCCCGAGCACTGCCATTTCTTTTTTGGCGGAATGTGCCGAAAGAATGGCGACTTGATCGAACTGCCGGTCGAGTCCGGCTACAGCCGCGGGAAATGCAATTGAAATCTGTGTGGGAGAAATGATCTTCGTCTCCACATTACCCGGCCCCGACCGGAGCGCATCTCCGGTCGGCGAATGCAATGCGGGATCCATCAACCGCTGCACCGTATACGCCACGTCTTCCGCGGAAAATGGAGTCCCATCCGAGAACGAAACTCCGCTGCGCAATTTGAAAATAATCTGCTTCCCATCCTTCGATACTTTCCACGACTGAGCCAGTTCTGGCTCCAAAGCCTGGGTCTGCCGGTTCATCCGCACCAGCACGCCCCCGGTCAAATATCGGACCGTCACTGACGCATCGTCTTCCACCTTCAACGGATCAAAGGTCTTGGGTTCGGAGCGCAGGCAAAATCGCAGCTCTCCTTGCGCCATGGCCGAGCCCGCCATTCCCAGGCAAAACATCGAAAAGATTATCGAGAGCACGATTGCTTTCCTGCACATAGTTCCGATCATAGTTCCGATCATTGCCAACCTTCCCTTGCGGCCCGTTATGCAGCCACCTCGTCTTGCTTCGAAAGCACAAGTTGAAACGATGTCACTACAACAATCAGCAAAATCAGCGGCACAAACTTCCACGGCTCTTCGCCTACCGACACCAGCCCTTCCAATTCCTTCAACAGACTTCCCCATGAGGGCATTGGCTCTGCCACGCCTAATCCCAAAATTCCCAGATTCGCCTCGCTCAAAATGAAGGCGGGAATCGAAATCCAGAACTGCGCATACAGCACCGGCTTCAGATTCGGCAACACATGTATCCAGAACAGGCGCGCGCCCCGGATTCCTGAAGCTCTCGCCTGACGCACAAAATCAGATTCTCGTAACGATCCCGCAGTCGAGCACAACACCCGTGCGGCGCTCGTCCATCCCAAGAGCCCCAACATCAGAAACGTCACAAGCACCGATGACAAGGGCGAGACGTTCAACGGCATCAGCGCCCGAACTGTAATCAGCAAAAACAGCCACGGCAGCGACAAAAATAAATCCGTTACCGCCATCGCGGCCCGTGCCCAGCGGCCACCCAGGTATCCGCCGAGTCCGCCCACCAGCGCCGCCATCAGGGTTGAGAGTAGTGCAGCAGCGGGCGCAAGCAGCAGCGAAATCCGCGTCCCATACAGCACGCGCGCAAACCGGTCCCGGCCAATCTCGTCCGTTCCCAGCCAGTGCTGCCGTGTCGGACTCGCGTCCGCCGCTTCGCGATATTGCTTCGCGTAACCCGCCGGAGCCAGCCAGTTCGCGGCCAGCGATACGCTAACGACGACTAGTAAAACCGCACACGCAAAGCCTCGCCAGAAATTCGTTCGCCCACCGTTTATCGGCGAGATCCTCATGCTTCCTGCCCGCGAAGCATAGTTCCGATTACATCTGCGCCCGAGTTTGCCAGCAAGGTTACCAGCGTCACTAGTATCGTCAGATTCATGAGCAACGGCAGATCCCGCGCCAGCGCCGCCTGCCATGCCAGCTGCCCAACTCCGGCGAGCCCGCAAAGCGCTTCTACTGGGATCGCCGCTCCCACCGCAATGCTCACCGAAACTCCTGCCACTGCCAACAACTGAGGCCCCGCGACCGGAAGCACATGCCAAAACAAAATTCGCATCTCGCTCAACCCCTTAGCTCGCGCGGTAATGATGTGGGGCAGGGAATAGGCTTTCGCCAGCAAATTGCGCGCAAAGCGATATACCCGCGGAAACACGATCAGGCCGATCGCCAACGCGCCTGGCACATTCCACAACACGGACAATAGCGCCAGCACCGCCGCCGGAATACACAGAAAAGTTCCGCTGATCACTGTGGTCAGCGCGTCATAAGCCGACACTCGCAGCCAAGCCGCGCTCAGCGCCAAAGCCATAGCCACGGCCCAGCTCAGCAACAGTCCAATCCCCACCAACCGCAGAGTCAGCGGTGCCCGATCCCGCAGCAGCACGCTGACCGGTTGCCCCAGCGAGAGCGAGGTTCCCAGATCCCCATGCGCCGCGCGCTGTAAGGAGTGAAAGTAAAAACGAAAAATATTGTGCTGATCCGCCCGCGCCTCGCGCAGCACGCGAAGGCTTTCTGCATTCAGATGGGGATCCAGCTGCGCCTCATCGACATCAAACCCCGGCGCCAGCCGCACCAGTGCCGCCGCGAGCAACCCTCCCAGCAGAACCGTCGCAACTATGGCTACTCCATGCCGCGCAATTTTCAGCGCCATCTTCCTCATCCCAAAGATCTCCTAATTCGCCGACGCTCCGGCGGTTTTGTTATCGCGCGCAACCGCCGCCGCATGATGGAGCTGCTTCATCGAATACATCCTGCGGTCCGCTTCGGCCAGCAAACGTTCCACATCGAATCCATCTTCCGGACAATAAGCCGTTCCCACGCTCAGCGTAATCACATCCCGCCCGCACACGTGCCGCCCGGCCTCGATGGCCGCCTGATTCAGGCGCTCCGCCTTTTCCGTGGCCACTTCGGCGGTGAGTCCCGGAGCGGTAATAACAAATTCATCTCCGCCCATTCGCGCCACGTAATCGTAGCCACGGCACACATCCTTCAATCGGGTCGTAAACTCACGCAGAAGTTTGTCTCCCTCCAGGTGACCGAACGAGTCATTGATTTGCTTGAATCCATCGATGTCGCAGACCAGCACCGCCAGTGATGTCTTCATGCGGCGGCAGCGCGCCACTTCCTGCGCCAGATACATGAACAACGATCGCGCATTGGGCAGCCCAGTCAGATAATCCGTGGTCGCCGAACTTTCCGCCTGCTGATACTTCAATGCGTTCTCCACCGACAGCGCGACCTTCGACGCCACAGCCAGCAAAATTCTCAAATGGTCCGGCGTGAAGGCATCCCGATTCGCCTGATACATCGCCAGCACTCCCACCACTCCGGTCAAGCCTTCAAGAGGCACCACCAGCGCCGATTGCAGCGTGGTATGTTTCCCGGGATCGACCACATACCCAGCTTCGACCTGCGGATTCCCGTTCACGATGGGTTTGCAGTTTGCCGCCACCCAACCGCACAATCCCTCCCCGACTTTAATTTTCAACGAAGACAACATGCGGAAGTTTTCGCCGCTCACCAACTCCGGCAGCAACCATCCATTCCGGTTCACAAACACGGCAATCGAATCGTAAGGAATCATTCGCCGCAGCCGCATCGAAAGCACCGACAGCGTTTCACTCAAACTTAGAGAGATACCCAGATCCTGGCTGAGCTCAAACATGGTCTGTGCTTCCTGTCGCGCCGACGCAATCGATGTCAGGAAGTCCGCGTTATCCGCTCCGCCGTGCGTAGGCTCGGTTCGTTCGAATCCCGTCGCCGGCGCCAGCCCTCGTTCCACGCGAACCATCTTTGAAAGCCCATGAGGAGTGAGCGTGCCCTCCTCCGACATCTCCGCTACCGACATCTGCGCCATGCGCTCCAACTCCACGTAACGGCTCTCTAGAATGGCGACCACCTTCGGATCGAACCAACTTCCGGCCATCTCTTTTACTTTTGTCATCGCCTCGGCCAGCGGCAACGCGGGCCGATATTGACGGTGTGAAGCCAGCGCGTCCAGACAATCCACGGCGGCCAGAATCCGCGCACCAATCGGAATCTGTTCTCCGCTCAATCCTTCCGGATATCCCGTCCCGTCCCAGCGCTCATGGTGTGACCGGACAATCGGCGCCACCGGATACGGAAATGCCACCCGCTCCAGAATTTCCGCCCCCACCAGCGGATGCACCTTCATCTTTTCGAATTCTTCCGACGTCAGCTTCCCCGGCTTGTTGATAATCTGTTCCGGCACTGCCAGCTTCCCGATGTCATGCAGCAGAGCGGCTGCACGCAACGCTTCGATCTCGCCCTCTGCCAGATGCAAATCCGTAGCCACCGCGACCGCATACGTTCGCACCCGCTGCAAATGAGTATGCGTCGTATGGTCCTTGGCCTCGATGGCCAGGGCCAGCGCCTCGATCGTGCGCATGTTCAGCGACGCGATCTGTTCCACGTGCCGCTTCTCAACTTCTACTCGCTCTTTCTCCGCTTCCAGCCGTCCCAGATACAAGCGGTACGATCGATACACCCAGTAAATCAGAGGCAATACCAGCAGCGACGTTTCCCATCCCGCCGACCGATTCACAATTCCCACCAGCCCCACCGCGGCCGCTCCCACCAGGTAATAAGGGAACGACCAGAAGTAGCACTCCGACCAGACTTTGCGGCTCGACTTCCCCTCCGTGAGCGCGATCACTATCGAGATTGGCAGCGTATTGGCGAAGAAAAATACCAGCGCTGCCACCATCAGAAGAATGGGTTTGTTCGATCCATATCGATCCGCCAGCCAGTGATAGCTGACGTAAGTAAGTGCGCTGGCATTGGCCATCATGCCAGCGACGTTGAACAGAACTTTGACCGGATCCAGTCGATTGCGCGCCTGCCATACGCTCTGCACCAGCGTCGCCGTGCAGCCGATGACCAGCGTTTCAGGAAGGCTCAACTCCAGCACGCCCAGCAGGATGAACAGGAAATTCACCGACATGGTGCCGTCGATCCCGGGCAGCTGCACTTTCAACCCCGATGCCAATACGGCGACAGCGAGGTAGCAAAAGAATCGCAACAGATCCTGCGACTGCCAATGTAAGACGGCAAAACCCAGCGCCACCACGCCCATGGACGCGGTGACGCCGACGAATACCTTCGTCTGCATCGACAATCGTTCCGTCTCTGCTTGCATCGACACCCTGACTAGGGCCTGCCTGGCCCCGAGATGCATCGTCTCCAGTACGTCCTCGTAATGCCAGCGAAGACACACTACAGTGCTGCGCGCGCCCCGTCGTGGCACCCTCACTTGGCACACGGCCGGTCGCACTCCGAGCCTTGCCGGAATCCTAATTGCAACGACTAGGTCCTCAGAAGCTTACCGAAGTAACCACGAGAGATTCGTCTCCATGGGCGCCGAGATTTCCAAACCGTAGACTTTTCTTAGCCCCGTGTACCGTTGAGAAAACCGATTACCTACGTAATGCATTGGGGAACATGCTTCTCGGTCGAACTGGCGGCGTGTGTCAACATCGTCCCAAACACAGAATATGCCGACCCCGCACGCTAATCCGGAGCAGAGTTCAGAGCAACGCGTGGAGCAGAAGGCGCTGACTAGCTACCACACCCAGGGCGGCGGACCTGCAGCGTTCAAACCGCTTCAAATGGCTGTTTTCTCCACCGATTTGCGGGGGGAATTTCGAGCCTGCAACGCCTCCTTTAGCGAACTCCTTGGATATTCTTCACAGGAACTTCTCGGACGGGATTTTTCCACGCTCTTCGCCGCCACGGAGAAAATAACCGGCGACGATCCATCTTTACTGCGCAAAGCAATTCTCGCGGTCGCTTCCGTGCCCGGGGATTATCACTCCCACTTGTTTGCTCAACCTAAGTCCGGCGCCCGTTTTGCGGTGCAGTTCTCCGCAACGCTTCTTCGCGATTCTGCTTCGAAACCGATGGCTATGATCGCTGTCGTCGTGCCCTTGGCGAAAACCGCCGGCAGCGCCGCTCTTCCGGCAACATCCGTCTCTCCTGGCGTGATTTCCCGCAGGGTCGATGACACGCACTTCATTCTTGCCAGCCCCGTCATGCACAAGTTCATGAGCCTGGTCGATCGCGTTGCAGGTCACACCGAAACGGTGCTGATCACCGGCGAGACCGGCACTGGCAAGGAGCTTATCGCTCGTACTATTCACGAGTCTTCCCATCGCCGCAGCCGTCCTTGGGTCGACATCAACTGCGCCGCGCTGCCGGAAAACTTGGTGGAGAGCGAACTCTTCGGATACGAAAAAGGCGCTTTCAGCGGCGCCGATGCCTCCAAACCCGGCCTCTTCGAACTGGCCGACAAAGGCACTCTTTTCCTGGATGAAATCGGTGAACTGCAGCTGCAGACCCAAGTGAAACTGCTGCGCGTGCTCGACGGCCAACCTTTCTACCGTCTCGGCGGCCACCGCAAGATTCACGTCGATGTCCGCATCGTCGCGGCCACCAACCAGAATCTCGAAGCCATGGTCAAAGCAGGCCGCTTTCGTGAAGATCTTTTCCACCGTCTCGGCCAATTCCAGCTTCGCGTTCCCCCGCTGCGCGAGCGCCCCGAAGACATCGTCGCCCTGGCCGAACACTTTCTCCAGCTGAAAGCGCCCCGCAAGAATTTCTCATCACAGGCTGTCTCCGCTCTCTTGTCGCACGGATGGCCGGGCAACATTCGCGAGCTGCGTAACCTGGTCGCCCGCATGGCGATGGAATCTTCCGAATCCGAAATCAATTTCTCCAGCCTTAGCGCCGCAGTCACAGGCGATCCGGCGGCGCGCCGGCAAACCGCTTCCATGCCGGTCAGCAATCTGGACAGCATGGAAGAACAAATGATCATCAAAGCGCTCGAGCGCACCGGAGGCCAGCGCACTCTCGCTGCGGAACAGCTCGGTATCTCGCGTCGCACCCTCAGCCGCAAGCTCAAGGAATACAACATCAACTTCGCGCCCGGAGAGAGCACCGCCTCGCTGGGCTTCATCAGCAACGAGCAACAGAAATTTTTCCGCGCCCGCGTTCAGACCGAAGTCACCATCCGGAACTCTCACGGAGAAGAAGTGCGCGTGCAGGGAGTGAACCTCAGCACCGGAGGCATGGGACTCGACGGCATCAAAGACCCCCTGCGTTTCGCAGGATTACTCGACGTGAGCTTCCTCCTCCCCGAAAGCGAAATCCTCTTCCAGGCCAAAGCCCGCCTGATGTGGATCGGCGACGAAGGCCGCGTCGGCATCCGCTTCGCCGTAATCGAACCCGCCCTTTTCGAAGAACTCCAGCACTGGACCAATCGCAAAATGAAAGACGAAGGCTGGGAATTCCCCACGTAACGATCTCTTTAAAACCTGATTGCCAGCCCGGACGGATTCGTCCGGTGTCCGTTCGTGACGTTGTTCCGGGATGCCACCCCCGCTTTGTATCGCAAAGTCGGGTATCCCCCTCCCCCCTCGAATCTTTGGAATCTTCGATTTAGCAAAAAATTCCCCGTAAAATCCGGCCGTCAAAGAACTTAGATACTAAATTCCGTGAAACAAAGGATTTAGCGGCAGACGGTTTGGTTTCGACCAGACTGTCGCGACCTGCGCCATGATGGCGCGGATGAAATCCTCAGTCAAGGTTGGGCGTCACATGCGGGGCTGTGGAAAAGAATTATCGGTCCGGCATTTATTCGGCGGCAGCAACGCGTCCTACTCTTGCAAAGAACGCAACGATGGGCCATGCGCGAAGATCACCGATGCCGAGCGTTTTGCTTCTGTCATGTCAGAAGTCGCTGGCCATCGTACTACGTACAGCGATATGACGGGTAAGAGTGACCCGCCAGATCACTCGCAGACAGGGACGGGGACGGTACAAGAGCCGTTCTAGTCCTTGTCGGATTTCTTCGGCTTCCTTAAAGAAGCAGGCGTAGTCTGCTTCTTTTTCTTTTTGGGCGAAGCCTGTAAAATCGCGGTCGCAAGCCGGTTAAAGTTCTCTAGCGCTTCCGACCCTTCCGTGTACTCAGGTGTTTTCATGGGACAACCTTTGGAATCCGAGAGGCGATTATCTCTGTGGCCTCTGGCTCTACTCGGTATTCTGGGACTCGCTTCGTGGTTCCGTTCAAAAGCCAACACTCAATCTCAGCAATCCGTTAAACCCGTACAAGCACAAGATAACACCAATCGGAATAGCAGCATTCGCAAGCCAGAAGATAATCGAGCTACCACCCGCACTGTACCGCAGGGTCAACCATCCATAGCCAAAAACGACAATCCCCCCAATGGAGGCCAGCAAGTAGAGAGGTTCAGGAAAGCGGGAGGCGCTTGGATCTCGCTCGGTACTTTTCTTGTTGTCTTGGCTTATGCCGTTATTGCTCGTAATCAATGGCAAGAAATGATTCGAGCCACTAATGAAGCCGCTAAAACCGCAGATGCGGCTCACCAACAATTGGAGGCGTCGGAAAGACCGTGGATCAAAATCATTGATGTTCAGACCACAGGAGACAGTCCAATCGTGCCCGCCCTCAGCTTTCAGCGTAGCCCGAATTGGCCTCCTGGAATGCAGCAAGCTACTTTTCAATTGGACATTGCCTATAAGAATATCGGCCATTCGGTTGCTAGGGTAACTGCTGACTTCGAACTGCTTTTGCCATTGTGGAAAAACGGCTATTCCGATGTCATCCTTGCCGACGAGAAGAAATTTTGCGATTCCTCTGCTAGAGTCAGTTCCACTCCGACACTTAGCGTGATAAATTTCCCCGGCGATGAGTCCTACCATTGGAGCGGCGCCGGAGCTGCCATCGTGAACGCCGAGCATACTAATTACTTTTCCGACAGATCGCCGGGGGTCGGTTACATCCTTCCAGTAGTAGCCGTCTGCGTTAGCTATCAATTTGCTGGCTCGCCTAAGGTTTATCAGACTAGGGCGTTGTATGAAGTGTTTCGCAAGGATGATAGGACTCGATTTTTTGAAGCTGGTGTAGGCGTGCCAGCCCACAAAATCTTCCTGATAAGAAATTCGAGCGGCGATGCTGCCTATTAGTAGCCCTCTCCCGGCAATCAAAAATAGCGTAAAAACTACATGTGCCTCAACTAGGTTATTGCCTGCAAACCCACCGCCAGTCGCGGCATTCAGAGCGGAGGGGTGGTACCCGTGCCAAGCGCAGATTTCCCACGACGGGGCCTAAAGCGAGAGCCCGTTTCTTGCCGGTCACAGATATTTTTTTAGGAGTTATCCGCAGTCAAGCCTTCGTAAGTTTCGCGCAGGCGTTCGGCTGCGCTCTCGGCGGTGATGTCGCGTTGCGGAGTGCCGAGCATTTCGAAGCCAACCATGAATTTGCGGATGGTCGCCGAGCGCAGCAGCGGAGGATAGAAATGCGCGTGGAAGTGCCACCCCGGATGTTCCACACCATCCGTCGGCGTTTGATGGAAGCCCATCGAGTAGGGGAAGGGAACGCCGAAAACTTTGTCGTAGGTGGAAGTTACTTGCTTCAGCATCGCGCTCAGTTGCAGCACGTCGTCAGCGGCGAAGTCGTTCATGCTGCCAATGTGCTGCCGGCTGCAGACGAGAATTTCAAATGGCCAAACCGCCCAGAAAGGCACGAGCGCGATGAAGCGCGCATTTTCCAAAACAACGCGAACTCGCAGCTTGCGCTCAAGTTCGATGTAGTCGCAGAGCAGGCAGCGATCGTAGGCGTTGTGGTAAGCCTCCTGCGAAACGAGTTCTTTCGAGGGCGCTTCCGGAATCGAGGACGTGGCCCAGATCTGGCAGTGAGGATGCGGATTGCTGGCGCCCATCATGGCGCCGCGATTTTCGAAAATCTGGACGTGATTGATATTTTCCAGTTCGCCCAACTCTCGGAACTGTTCTACCCATGTGCGCACGACGAGCTCAATTTCCGTCAGACCCATCGTGGCGAGTGTGAGATCGTGACGCGGAGAGAAACAAATCACGCGGCAAATTCCAGGTTCCGCTTCGGCGACCAGCAGCCCCATGTTGTCGACGTCGAGACGAGCGCGCGCAGTTTGAGGTTTCAAGGCGGCGAAGTCGTTATCAAAAACGAAAGTGGAAGAATATGCGGGGTTTCGAATTCCGCCCGCCCGCAGATTGCCGGGGCAAAGATAGCAGCTCGGGTCGTAAGCCGGCTCCGACGTAGTGGTAAGTTTCGCTATTTCGCCTTGCCAGGGACGCGTTGCGCGATGCGGCGAGACCAGAACCCACTCGTTGGTCAGCGCATTCAGCCGGCGATGAGGATCTTCCGTGAGTTTCAAATTGCGGCCTCGCAGCATTTTACGATGAGTGAGGGCGCGAAGGACGGCGAGACTTCTTAAAAGGCTGTTGCTACGTGAGTTGAGTCAGATTATGGCTTTAGCGAGTTACCCATCATCAAGGCGAATAACAGAGGGAGGTAGATCACCGTTGCCTGTAGAACGTGGCGCGCGCGCATCTTCGACGGTGCGCTGGCGAGCGGCAATTTCAGAAACGCGAGGCGAATCCCGAAGTAGAGAAGCGCGAATCCCAGTACCGCCGCGCCGACTAAATAGATTCTTCCAGCCATGCCCATGAAGCTGGGAAGAAGGCTAATGGGAATCAGAGCGACGGAGTAAATCAGAATGCGGCGAGCGGTTGAACGGCCATCTTCTTCCACGACGGGCAACATCTTGACTCCGCCTTTAGCGTAGTCCTCGCGATACAACCATGCGATGGAGAAGAAATGCGGAAACTGCCACACGAAGAGGATTGCGAACAATACCAGCGTGCCCCATTCCAGGCGGCCGCGAGTGGCGGTCCAGCCGAGCACTCCGGGCATCGCTCCAGGGAAAGCTCCGACCAAGGTGCAAATCGGTGACACGCGTTTTAGCGGCGTGTAAGCGGCGAGGTAGACAACCGAGGTCAGCAGAGTCAGCAGGCCGGTCAGAGGATTGGTGAATATAGCGAGGTAAATTGAGCCGCCGACAGTTGCCAGTATCCCAACGGTTGTGGCGTGGAATAAGCTCATGCGGCCAGCGGGAAGCGGGCGAAGCGCAGTGCGCCGCATGTATGCGTCCACGTCGCGCTCCATCACTTCATTGAGCGCCGCGGTGCCGCTGGAAACGAGGCCGATGCCAAACAGAGCATGAAATAGTCCCCACGAGATCCAGGAAACGCCGGCCTGATGCGCACCGAAAAAATAACCGCACCACGCTGTCATGACGATCAAAGAGGTGACCCGGAGCTTGGTCAGTTCGGCATAGTCGCGCAAAAGAGAAGTCGCCCGGATGCGGAGCGAAGAGAGAGGCAGTGTCATCGTGCTCATGATTTGGCCGTTGAAAGCTTCGTGAAAAACTCGTCCCGATTGTACCGAAAAACCTCTACGGACCCCGCTCCGTTACGTTGTCTCAGGATTGCATAGGTACTCTGATCAATTTTGAAAGTCAAGCGAAAAGGAAATCGGCAGCGTTGAATCAGGCTAACACACGCGACACCGTCGGCGCGAAACATCTCTACTGGCTTGCCGAAGATCCGGAGGACTCAAATGTTTCCGGCGGATCGAAAAAGCATTTGTGCCACAGGGCCGAGTCCGACAACGTGCCCGCTCGCCATTGCTGAAGCGCGGCCATGGTGGCGGCGATCATGCCGCCGTCGGCGGAATCAAAGATCACGACGATACCCGCCGGCGCCGAGGAAGTCTGCGCCATTTCCTTATAATTTTTTTCCAGCAGAAACTTTGTGTACTCGAGCCGCGCTTTGGACCCCGTGTCTTTCACATTGTCGTCGGTCTTCTGGACGGAAATGATTTTTACGCTTTTGCTGCGGAGCGGCTCCCAATCTCCCGGGAACGGCGCGGTTTCTTCGCGTTCGACGCGAAATAGATCCGCAACCGGCGTCAGGGTTGAAGCCGCGGAGGCACCGGTGTCGGCGATGCCATCGGGCATCTCGACACTAGTGCGCCAGATCCATCCCCGCGACAGGCCGGAAATGCGCACGTGCACCCAGTCCGCGTTGAAGTCGAGCAGTTCGAATTCATCGTGCATGCTGGCAAGAAACTGCGGCTTTGCATTCAGGCTCGGACTGGAAACCACAGGCGTACCGGATTTCTTCACCGCCACCAGGTTCTTGGGATGAGCCTGATTCTTAAGAATCTCCTCCAGGTTGTCGGCTTCGGTTTGCAACGCCTTGTCAGACTTAGCGGCTTTCTGTGTGGCGCCCGGCACGTCGGAGGCTCGCTCACGCTGTTGAGCCGCGAGGCCCTCGCTCAGGGACGATGAAAAAGTTCGATCGGTGTCGGGGAATTTAGGAGCGGGTGCCGAGATCGTGGGCTCGGTGCTGGCCGGGGATTCGGCCGTTGGCTTCGGCGTCGCGACCGACGCAGTCTGGCTACTGTTTTCGGATGCAACTTTGGCGAGCTGTTCCGCTAGTTGATCCAGAACATCGGCTTCGAGTCGGCCATTGGAAGTCAGCAACTGATATCCCGAGCGCGAAGCCACTGGATCGGCGTACCATGCGGTCACTTTTGTGCTCACCCGCACCAGCGATCCGCCAGACGGCGTTGAACTTACTTGAACCGTGGTCTGGTAGTAGGCGCGCTGGTAACGGTCGAGCGGATGGTCTCCCGGCCTCGCGAATCCGTCTAACACCGGGAGGCGCCCGGCTAAGTTGGCTTGCAAGGCGGCCAAAGCCTTTTCGACCGTTGCCTTGGACTGCGGAAAGCTGCGCTCGTTGGGATTGGCTTGAGCACTCAGATTCGCGGCGAGGAGGAAAGCAAAGTAGATGCCGAACGCGAACGGGATTGAAGCTCTTAACCCAGATTGGATTAACCCAGATCTGACTAACCAGGATCTCACCAGAGACCTCATGGCAGCTGCTCCAATTGATCGCGCAAGATCCATCCGTGTTGGCCTTCGTGCGTTTCCACGCCAAACCAGTAGGTCGTGGAGACCACGATCAGGACCTCGGTGCCGGCCGGGAGCGATTGCAGCGTGGCTGCAGTGTGGAAAGGGGCCGACTGGAGCGGCGCTCCCGGCGCTTTCACCAGCCGTTGCACTTGACGCCTGAGATCATGGACGTGCTCCTCCAGAGTCTGAGGAGCAGCCTGCGGGGAGGAGGTCTGGGCGCCAAGAGCAGGGACGGCGGGGCTGGCAGAGTCCGCGACAGCTGCCTGGGGCACGGACGAAGAAACGTCAGGCAGCGGAGTGTTGGGCTGTTGCTTTCTTGCAGACTGCGCCTGCTTTTCCTTTTCTGCTTCGACGGTCTGGGCTTTCATCAATTGCAAGGCGTCCAGGTGGTCGTGGATGTCCTTGTACTCGGCGCTTTCGACGGAACCGTTGGAAGCGTGGCTCACGTGGCGGAAATCCTCCACAAAACGCGCATCTATTCGAAGAACCGTGTTCTTGTCGCCCTGGGCCTGTATAACGTAGCGGACGGCCAGGGTTCCGACGTCACTGCTGTTCTTGAAATTCCGAGGGTCGAGTGCTTTTAGACGAACCTTGTAGAAGACCTTGCCTCCTTCGGTCCACTGCGGAAAAACCCGCGTGGAAGTCACTGGAGTGGCGTCGCTAATGTATTCGTCCTTGTTGTATTCCTTGGTTCCCCGGATGATTCCGTTCTGAACCACCTCCTGGACAACCTGAGCGACTTCGTTCTCGGGAAATGGAACGTTCACGATGAGACCCATACCATAAGGGGTGGCATCCTTTTCGCGGGCGAGAAGGGGCATTGTGGCCAGGCAGGTAACCAGGATTATCACGATTTTCCGCAACATGCCTCCCCTTTCTGGGCAGGAGCGGGCAAGCGCGTGCGGCGGCCTTTGCAAGATCACGAGAAAATTTCCCTTGGCCAAGAGTCTCAACTATGGCTTGGGAATGTCAACTCCGATGCTTTCTTGACAATGTAATGCCAGGACGCTCTTTCAGCTCACACTCACAACGCTGCCTTGTACTTCACCTCCCTTCATAGAGCCTCAGAATTGCCAGTACTTCCTAAGACTCCGTCACTCCTGACGTCTTTCGGAGCCGCGTTTTCGATGAAATCCGATTCGGTACGCGGTTGCAACAACTTGCGCACCGATGCTCAAGAGGCTCGCGCAGCTAAGAAATACAGAGGTGGAAGTTTTTTGGATTTTACCTTGTAAAAAAATTGTAAAAAATAATTTTGGCAAAGCTCTTGAAAAAGACCGGGATGGCGTTGTAGGATTCCGCCGGTACGGTGGTAGGACCTTTTCAAGAAAAAACGATTTAGAGGCTTACGCATGGGTAAGACCTGAGTGGACGGGTTCGTCTGGTTTCGTTTAGTGGGAACGCAGATTTGGTTAAGAGCAAGATTGCTAGGAGTCGGCATGCGAATGGGGATGAAGTTTCGCCTTTGTGGGACGGCAGCGCAGGCAAAGCATTTCCTGGTGGCGGCGCTGGTTCTGGTTTTCCTAGTCCTTAGCGGCAGCCAAAACGCGAACGCTCTTCCAGCTTTCGCCCGCAAGTACGGGCTTCGCTGCTCGGCGTGTCATGAGTCGTGGCCCATGCTGAACTATTTTGGCCAGAAATTCAAAGACAACGGCTATCAGCTCATGAATGACCGGGACGCCCCGATCTGGCAGAACCCCGGATACTGGCCGGTTACCTTCCGCATCACGCCGATCTGGCACCGGGTGAGCACGGGCAAGGTTGCGGTCGACCAAGGGACGGGAATCACGCGAATCACGACTTCGGGATTCGACCTGAGCGGGTTGGACTTCCACACTGGCGGCACGTTGGAGAAGAATATCTCGTTCTACGTCCTACCTTCTTCGGACAACACGGCCTCCTTTCACTTCGAGACGGTAATGGCCCGGCTGGACAACCTGTTCGGCAGCCCCTGGCTTAACCTGAAGCTCGGTAAGTTCGAACTCGATAACTTGCTTTCAGAAAAGCGCATCCTGACGCTGACTGGGAATGGCGGCATTTATCAGCTCTACCACTTCGTTCCCGTGGGCGACGGGAACATTTTCGGTCAGATGGGAGATAACCAACTTGGTCTGGAGGTAATGGGGCACTCCTACAATGATCGCACGCGGTACTCGGCGGCACTGCTGAGCTCCACTGATGGAAATGTGGGTCTGCCATACGGCAATGCATACACCGGTTTCTTTACGATCAGTCAGGCCTTCGATGCCGGCAAGATGGGAGTGGACCGTATCGGCGCGTATGCCATGATTGGAGAAGCTCCGACCTACTATCTCACACAGACCGCGAGTGGGGTTACAACGCCTATCGGTGGCTCCGGCATCAGCAACAAATCCTTCCATCGCGAGGGCTTCGTGGGGCAGTTCTACTTTGGCCAGCACTTCGACGTGCAGGTCGTAACTCAACATGGGTGGGATAACGCCTGGTTCGGACAAGGCTATGGAGATCTTATCGGTGGTACAGCGCCGAACAACAATCTTCCGGGAACAACGCTTCCCGCGGGTTCGCAGGCTCCAAGTTGGAACGGAGTTCTGGTCGAACCCCACTACGTTTACAGTCCGCAACTAATTTTCATCGGGCGATATGAAACGATTCGCATGTCGCAACAGGCAAACGGATCGGGATCAGCCACTCCTTCAGCGTCGAACCTGGGCAACATCTCCACGTATACTGTCGGATTTCGCTACAACCCATTCATGACTAGCCGGGCCGGCTTTGCCTGGCACAACGAATACAACTGGCTGCACCAGGACGGCACCGGGCCCTTGGTTGGGGCGAATGGCCTGAACGTAAATACCAGCGAACTGCTCACGGGATTTGATTTCGACTTTTAACGAGAATGGGCCTGCACAACTTTTGCCCGCATGAAATTCGTATTGAGGAAGCCAATGGATAACATGAAGCGACTGTATTGTTTCAGTGCTATTCTCAGTTTCGTTCTCGTAGCCGGATTCGCAGTCAGAGCGCAAGACGTGCCCGACGTGGGACCACATCCGCCGATGCCGGTGAAGCTGATGGAAAGCCACATCGGCAACGTGACGGGCCATTCCCGGGACGCCAAGTCGGACTACCGGAGGTATTGCGCCGGGTGTCACGGCGAACTGGGTGATGGGAATGGTGAGAATGCAGTTTGGCTTGACCCGAAGCCGCGCGACTTCACGATTGCGACCTTCAAGTGCCGTTCTACGCTGACGGGCACACTACCCACCGATGAAGATCTTTTCAACACGATCGGGAGAGGCCTCACGAACTCCAATATGCCGATTTGGAATACGTTCACCCGCCAGCAACGCGCGGACCTGGTGGCATACATCAAGACGTTTTCGCCACGATGGGAAAAAGAAAAAGCTGGCGATCCTATCAAAATTCCGGCCGAGCCCGCGGTTACGATCGATAGCATCGCGCACGGCAAAGCCCTGTTCACAAAACTGGAGTGCTGGAAGTGTCATGGTCCGCAGGGCAAAGGGGACGGACCATCGGCTGCCACACTGACCGACAGCAAGGACAATCCGATCCGGCCGTACAACTTCGCTGGAGGCGGGGATGATTCCCGCTTCAAATGCGGGTCGACGAATGCGGACATCTACAAGATTTTCATAACTGGTGTGGACGGTACTCCGATGCCATCTTTCGCGGATGTGATCCAGCCGAACGATGCGTGGGACCTAGTCCATTTCCTACGCACGCTGCAAGTTCATCGGCATAGCAAAGAAAACGATGTATTGAAGGCGGCGGGTGGAAAGATTCCTCCCTACACCGAAAACCCATCAATAACGCCAATCAGTCACGCCGCGCCCGCAGCGCCAACGCCGTCTGAAAATAAGACAGTGAGCGGCGGAAACTAGAACCCGATTTTTTGCCAGGAGGTAGGAAAATGCGTACCAGCAAGTCCTGCATTGCAATCTTAATCGCAGTGCTATGTCCGGCCCTAATGTTCGGCGGAACGATCAGCGGCAAAGCGGTTTATACCGGAACTCCGGTCAAACAGAAGCCGATCGATATGTCGAAGGAGCCAAGCTGCGCTAAGCAGCACAACCCCCCAGTAACCACCGAGACCGTGGTGACAGGTCCCAATAATACCCTGGAAAATGTGGTGGTCTACATCTCCTCGGGCGCCGACGACGCCAACGCGCCCGCCCAGGCGATCACCTTCACTCAGAAGGGGTGCCAGTACATTCCGCACGTCATTGCGCTGCACACGGGGCAGCAATTGTCGGTGGTCAACGCCGATCAGACGTCGCACAACATTCACCCCCTGGCAAAAGTAAATCGCGAATGGAATAAGTCACAGCCGCCGGGAGCACCGCCGATTCAAGAGAAGTTCGATGCGCCGGAATTTATCTCGGTGAAGTGCAATATCCATCCCTGGATGCATGGCTGGTTTGCAGTTCTCAAGACCAACCATTATTCGATCAGCAAGGATGATGGCGGGTTCTCTCTCGCGAATCTTCCTCCGGGCAAATACACGGTTACCGCCTGGCATGAAGACTACGGAACGCAGACTCAGGACGTGACGATCACCGGCAACGAGACCAAGGCGATCGACTTCACCTTCAAAGCCAAAGCCTACTAAACGTTGTCGAGAACGGCCGGCGCCTCGCTGCCGGCCACTTCGGTTCACATTAAGGGTCCGGTCGATCCGGACAGATCCGAGGGAACATGGGCGGCAAGCTGTTCGCAGTGATTGTGATCGTGATTGCGTTGGCCTCGGCGGTTCCCATCATCAACCACACTTTTATGGGCGCCTCGGTGAAGCCGCCGGATGATATCTCCACCCATGGATCCGACATTGACAAGCAGCTCGACGAAACTATGGTCGAGGCAGGGTTGTCATTCCTGGCGGCTCAACTTGTGTTGGGTTTCTTTGTGTGGCGGTTTGGCGGCCGGAAAAACGGACCGCTCAAGAACTTTCCGGGCGGCGCAAAATATCTCGTTCTCGCGGCAGTTCTTTTGGTAGGCGCGGAAGCGATCGCGCTCGGGGCAATGGGAACGAAGGCCTGGGGCAGAGTTTATTTCCAGCCCGCTTCGGCGGATGCGCTGCCCATCCAGGTTCAAGCCGGGCAGTTCGCGTTTTATTTCCGCTATGCCGGACCCGATGGAAAGTTCGGCACCATTCATCCCGAAAAGATCGATGAGGGCAACTCGAATTTCTTCGGGCTCGATCCGGAGAACGACGTCGCGGCGCGCGACGACATCCAGTCTGGAGAGTTCGTCATTCCGGTGAACAAAGAGATCCATCTGATGATGCACGCCAAGGACGTAGGACACTCGTTCTACGTGCGGGAACTGCGGATTCAACAGGATTTTGTGCCTGGACTGGATCTCTCGCTTCACTTTACGGCGACCAAAGTGGGGAAGTATGAGATCGTCTGCACCCAGCTCTGTGGCCTGGGGCACTACAACATGCGAGGGTATCTGAACGTCATGTCCCAGGAAGATTTTGATAAATGGTTGAAGTCGCAGTCCAACAGTTGAGAGGGATGCCGTCATGCATGCAAGCAAGGGCGGCTTGAAAGGCGAAGACAATGTCTGAGGGATCCGCACACGTAGTGCATCACGGGCCGCCGACGAGTTTCATCCGGAAGCACGTGTTCAGCGTGGACCATAAGGTCATCGGCAAGCAGTATTACGCGCTCGCCCTGGTCGCGGTGGTTACTGGGATGGTGCTTTCCTGGATCATGCGAATTCACCTGGTGTGGCCGAATGCGCCCATCCCATTGCTGGGAATGCTCTCGAAAGTTGGTGCGCCCGGCGGGATTGTGACGCCCGAATATTACCTTTCGTTGATGACCATGCACGGCACGCTGATGGTCTTCTTCGTGTTGACCAACGCTCCTTTTGCTGCGTTCGGAAACTACTTCCTGCCGATCCAGATCGGCGCGGAAGATATGGCCTTCCCCCGGTTCAACATGATGTCGTTCTGGGTCACGTTTGTCGCATTCTGCATCCTGGTGACCGCGTTCTTTGTTCCAGATGGCCCGCCGATGGCTGGCTGGACGTCCTACGCTCCGCTAAGCGCCGTTGGCAAAGACGCGGGTCCTGGCGAGGGACTCGGGCAAACCCTGTGGGGTCTTTCGATCTTCGTGTTCTGCATCGCTTCGCTGCTGGGAGCGCTGAACTTCATCGCCACGACGCTGGATCTGCGCACCAAGGGCATGACGCTGGCTCGCATGCCAATCGTGAGCTGGGCATGGTTTATCACTTCTTGCATCGCATTGCTGGCTTTTGCAGTGTTGATGCCGGCTTGCCTGCTGCTGATTCTGGACCGTGTGGCGGGGACCAGCTTCTTCATTCCTTCCGGCCTGAATATCAGCGATCATCTCCAACCGCATCAGGGAGGGTCGCCGCTGCTCTGGCAGCATCTGTTCTGGTTCTTCGGGCATCCCGAGGTTTACATTGCCATTCTGCCGGCGATTGGAATCGTCAGTCATATTCTGATTAACAGCATGCGCAAGCCCATGCTGAGCGCCAAGGTGGTCATCTACTGCATGATGGCCATTGGTTTCCTCAGCTATATGGTCTGGGGACATCACATGTTCCTGAGCGGCATGAATCCGTTCTCGGCGCTTGTGTTCTCGTTTCCCACGCTGATGATCACAGTTCCAGCAACAATCATGACGCTGATGTGGCTGGGCAGTTTGTACGGCTCGAATCTTCGAATTAATGCTGCATCGCTGTTCTGCCTCGGGTTCATCTCCATGTTCGTCAGCGGCGGCGTCAGCGGATTCTTCCTGGCGCAGCCTTCGATCGACATTTATCTGCACGCCACCTACTTCGTGGTGGGGCACTTCCACATGGTGATGGGCGTAGCCGCCATTTTTGGAGTCTTCGCCGGAACTTATTTCTGGTTTCCCAAGATGACCGGGCGCATGATGAACGAAACTTTGGGTCGCCTGCATTTCTGGCTTACCTTCATCGGGACCTATTGCATTTTCATGCCATTCCATTATCTGGGCCTGGCGGGCAACGTTCGGCGCTACTCGGCCTTCACCGATGATTACCTGGTGCCGCTGATCCCGATCCATAAGTTCATCACCTATTCCGCGCTGCTCACGGGAGCGGCGCAATTGATCTTCCTCTACAACCTGATCTATAGCCGCTTTAAGGGACCGATCGCACCGGCGAATCCATGGGAGGCTACTTCGCTGGAATGGTCGACGCCGTCGTCGCCTCCGCCATTCGACAACTTCGGCGGCGTGCATCCGGTGGTCTACCACGATCCTTATCAGTACGGGGTGCAAAGTTCCACGGGCGACTACCTGATGCAGACGTCGCCAGAGCGCGCTGGAGAAACTCCGTAACGATACGGCAGACGACCGCAGAAGCAGCAAACGGGGCATCATGGCAACGACACTTCCACCACCGCAAGTCGACGAAGTCGAGCAGGAGCTGCGCCCTGGCAAGGGAAACGGAGGCGGCTTTCGCGGGCTGGCACCCGACGGTTCACTGCGCGCGGTAAAAGATCCCCGGGGTGAGCCAACCCGCACCGGCATCTGGGTAGCGCTGTCTGCGATTGCCATGATGTTCGCCGCCCTGACCAGCGCTCTCTATGTTCGCGAGGGCGCGGCGACTGACTGGCACCACATTGTCCTTCCCCCAATTCTGTGGTTCAACACGCTGGCGTTGATTGCCAGCAGCATTGCGCTGGAAGTGGCACGGCATCGCGTCGCGGCTTTTATGCGCGGGCAGGAAAGCAGCCGGTCCAAGCCCATGTTGTGGCTGAATGTGACATTGTTGCTCGGCCTGGTATTCGTTGTCGGACAGTACCTGGCGTGGCTTAAGTTGAGATCGCAAGGACTGTATCTGCCGACCAATCCCAACAGTTCATTTTTCTATGTATTCACCGGCGTGCATGCCCTTCACGTATTGGGTGGCCTGGGAGGCCTCAGCCGGGTGATCGTAAAGTTTCGCGGTGCAGGAAGTCCGTTACGGCGAAGCACGATCGATGCAACTTCGTATTATTGGCATTTCATGGGTCTGCTGTGGGTGTATCTGCTGTTCGTTTTGTGGTTGAAGCTGTAGGGCAAAGCAAGGGAGGCACTGTGAGCGAAGCAGATCTGAGCATGAGACGCGGCGGGATAGTCAGGCCGGGCACCGTGCATCAAGCCCCTGTGAGTGTCGGACATGGCATGGACGCCCACGGCGCGGGCGTGATGGAAGAGCGCCCGTTTGCTATTCCTTCCAAGAAGCTGGTGATGTGGCTATTCATCATTTCTGACGCGTGCACGTTCGGGGCGATGTTGTTTGCCTATGGCTATCTCCGCAACGCCTCCCCTGACTGGCCGCACCACTTTGAGACGTCGAGCATCGTCAATGTGGCTATTATGACTTTCGTTCTGGTCAGCAGCAGTCTGACCATGTTGATTGGGACTCGCGCCGCCAAAGCTGGAGACAAAGCGCGAGCGATCCGCTTCACGTTTATCACTGTAACTCTAGGGCTGATCTTTGCTGCGCTTCACCTACGGGAGTGGGCGAGTATGATCGGGGCGGGTGTCCGGTTATTCGCGAATCCCTGGGGAGCGCCGTTGTTCGGAGCGTCGTTTTTCGGGGTCACTGGCCTTCATTTGGCGCACGTGCTCAGCGGAGCCGTCGCCCTAACGGTTGTGGCCCTGGGATACAAGCGAGGCCGCTATAACGCTGACGACATTGAGATCTGGTCGTTGTATTGGCACTTTGTCGACTTGGTGTGGATGTTTGTCGTTCCCATGGTCTACCTGTTGAACGTGGCGCAGTAGTTCGCGAGGCGAGGAGAACGCTTATGACCGCAGACAGCAGCTTGAAAACTGACCTGATGGTATACGTGGGAATCCTGGTCCTGGCCGGGGTGCAGATCTTCGTGGCGTATCACAGTCCCGGGGTCATCCGCATGCTGGTTATTGCGGCGATCCAGGCGTTTCTTGCGGTTATGTTCTTCATGCACTTGCGCAACGAAAGACCGACGCTGCGTCTGGCCTTGATTCCCGCTACACTGTTTGTGCTGGTTATGATGAATATGGTTTGGGCCGACAGCTTCCGGGTCATTCAGTTCAGATCGTTTCCGAAATAAAGAATAAAGGAGCGGGCGTGGGTTATTTCCGAGGATTGCGTCTGGTCCGGCGTTCCAGGGTGGCACTTGCCGGTGCCTTGGTTTTCATGGCCAACACTGCGTGCTATGCGCAGAGTTGCGCCCTCTGCTATACGCAGGCGGCCGCAGCAGGACATCGGTTCATTCAGGGGCTTCGCACCGGCATTCTGGTGCTGATCGTGCCTCCTATGTTTATGTCGGTGGGAATCACCGTACTGGCCTACAAAAAGCGGAATCGAACGAATGACAGGATGGAATCGGACAAGTCGGACAACGACTGGTAGGAGTTTTTGGTGGGGCGGCGACGTGTCATCCAGCCTCGCCTTCGACTTCGGAACATCTCCAAACAATTTTCTCTCCACGTGGCATAATCTTCCGCAATACTCCATCGGGTGGCAAATGATTCGTAGGGTGCTGGTTGCTGTTCTATTCCTTTGTGCTGTGTTGGTTCGACCTTGCGCCGGAGCCGCAACTCCTGCCGGCAAAACGCTGCAGATATATTTCATCGACGTTGAAGGCGGGCAGTCGACTCTGGTGGTCAGCCCCTCGGGAGAGTCGTTGCTCATCGATACGGGGTGGCCCGGCTATGAAGGGCGCGACGCCGACCGGATCCTGGCTGCCGCTCATCAAGCCGGCATCGCGAAGATCGATTACGTGCTGATCACTCACTATCATCGCGATCACGTTGGCGGTGTTCCGCAGTTGGTGGACGGAATAAAGATGGGCACGTTTGTCGATCACGGGCCGAACCTCGAAGACTCGGCAGTGACGCGTGCGGATTACGCGGCGTACGAAAAAGCGATCGCAGGGCATGCGCACGTCGTAGTAAAGCCCGGCTGGGGACTTCCCATCAAGGGCCTCGAAGTGAAGGTGCTGAGCGCGGCCGGAGATCACATCACGACACCCTTGCCGGGGGCCGGAGAAGCGAATTCGTATTGTGCTTCCGAGCCCGCTGCCGACGCAGACAGCACCGAGAATGCCCGCTCCGTGGGCGTTCTGATCACTTACGGGCGCTTCCGCTTTCTGGACCTCGGCGATCTCACCAAGAAAAAAGAGATTGAGCTGGCCTGTCCCAACAACCTGCTTGGCACGGTCGATCTTTTTCTGGTTACGCATCACGGCGCAGATCTTTCGAATCCCAAAGCCCTCGACTGGGCGCTGCATCCGCGAGTAGCAGTTATCGACAATGGGCCTCGCAAGGGATCGAGTCCAGCGGCGTGGCAGATCGTCCATGATTCTCCGGGGTTGGAGGACTTGTGGCAGCTTCACTACGCGGAAGAATCGAACAAAGAACACAACGTCGAGCCGGATCGCATCGCGAACGTGAAAGAAAACTGCGAAGGAAAGTACCTCAAAGTCATAGCGGAAAGGGATGGCAGGTTCACGGTCACCAATGGCCGAACCGGGCTGCAGAAGACTTACACGAAGAAACAGTAGCGCCGCCGTCCCGGCGGCTGTGGCGGAGGCGTCTCGCGCGCATCGCGAAGAGTGCCGCCGGTACGATTACAATCCTCCTCCATGATCGTGATCGTGATGGGAGTGGTGGGTGCCGGGAAGACGACCGTTGGGCGTCTGCTGACCGAGCAATTGGTTTGGGATTTCGCCGATGCGGATGATTTTCATCCCCTGTCAAATGTGGAGAAGATTCGGCACGGCATCGCGCTCACGGACGAGGATCGAAAGCCGTGGCTCGAAGCTCTTCGCCAAGCCATCACAGGTTGGATCGCAGAGGGACGTAATATGGTGCTGGCATGCTCAGCCTTAAAGCGCAGCTACCGGCAACAACTCCAAGTTGGGCCGGAGGTGCGGTTTGTATATCTGAAAGGAAGCGCAGACTTGATCGCACGGCGCTTGCGCTCCCGCCACGGACACTTTGCTGACGAGCAGATTCTGGCCAGTCAGTTGGCTGACCTGGAAGAACCCGAGGCAGCGGTGACTGTCGACATCGCCGCGACGCCGCAACAGATCGTCGCTGAGGTTCGAAAGAGACTTGGCTTGGCGTAGAATCCTCGCACAACCTAGCAGTCGAACTATCTGGAACGTAACTTGGAAATTGCTCCTGACCGCCTCGAATCCGCCGTCGTCTCTCGACTGATGTGGCGGTTGATGCCGTTTCTCTTTCTGCTCTACATCGTCGCATACCTCGACCGCATCAACGTCAGCTTCGCCGTGCTGCAGATGCGAGGAGAACTGGGCCTGAGCGATCGGGTTTATGGCCGCGCGGCGGGGATGTTTTTCGCCGGCTATTTTTTCTTTCAGCTTCCCAGCAACCTGGTGCTGGAGAAGTTCGGGGTCCGCCGCTGGATCTCAGGGCTGATGATCACCTGGGGCGTGATTTCCTGCTTGATGATTTTCATTCGCGGTCCCGTCAGCTTCTATGGCATGCGTTTCCTGCTGGGAGCCGCCGAGGCCGGATTCTTTCCCGGCATGATTTTATATATGAAGCGCTGGTTCCCGGCTAATGCTCGGGCAAGAGCCGTTGCCTGGTTCATGACGGCGAACCCAATCGCGGGCATCGTGGGCAGTCCAGTATCGGGCGCATTGCTTGGCATCAGCGGCAAAGGCCTCTCGGGATGGCAATGGATGTTCCTGATGGAAGGCATTCCGGCAATTCTCTTGGGAGTGGCGGTGTTTTGGGCGCTAGCGGATAACCCACGTGAGGCGCGGTGGCTGAAAGGCGAGGAGCGGGTTTGGCTGCTGGAGAGGCTAGCTCTCGAACAGGGGGCGGAGTCGTCCCTGAGGAAAGAAAATCTTTGGAGAGTTCTGATCAGCCCCAGAATCTGGATGCTGTCGATAGTCTATTTTGGGGTCCCAACCGCGATGTACGGAGTCACTTTGTGGCTGCCAAGCGTGATCCGATCGCTGTCAGGCCTCAGTTATTTTATGACGGGGCTGGTAGCTGTGCTTCCGTTTCTGGTAACAGCCATCGCGATGGTTTTGGTCGGCATGCTCTCGGATCGCAGAGGAGAGCGTCGCTGGCATACAGCCATTCCTGCGTTTGTTGGAGCCGCCGCCCTAGGGTTGGCGGGTTATGGGGGTTCCGCAGTCTTAGTGGTGGCATGTATCGGACTTGGGATGGCTTGCGCCGAGTCTATGGTCGGCCCTTTCTGGGCCATGGCAACTTCACGCATGGCAGGTCTTTCAGCGGCCGCGGGGATCGCGGTAATCAACTCGGTAGCAAATCTGGGCGGGTATTTCGGTCCCGACATCGTTGGATTTTTTCGTAAGGCAAGCGGCGGATTTCGCGGCGGATTTCTGGCGATCGGGGCAACATTGGCTCTGAGTGGCGGAATCGCCTTGATCGTTGGACGACAGCCCAAGGCCGACAGAGCCGAGGGCTTGGCCTGAAAGAATCCGCGCGACCGGCAGCCTTCGAAGGCCGTCTTAACCAAGTGACGACGATCGGCAGCTTCCGCTTCGCTCCATTGAGTCAATTGTTTACAATAGAAACTTCGCCTTACTGTCGTGAATGACTTGGTAGGGGAACGAACACCAATCTTGGAATCGACAAACCACAATTCAAGCGCGGGCCCCACAGTCTACTGGCGGGTCGAGGGAAGCTTGCTCGATCTGACCGTGGTCCGGCCGGTGGCATTCTTTACCTGGAATGCGCAGACGTTCGCCGAGCGTTTCCGGCGGCGCGGCCTGATATTCCTGATGGCCTCGCTGCGGCCGTTTCTCTATTCCACGAACCGCAAGTTTGCTACGCGTGCGATTCATACGGTCTTGCGCGGCGTTACCCGTGACCGTCTCGATCTGCTCGGCGAAGAGTTTTTTCTCTACAAGTTGAAGCCGCGTCTCAAAGAGCATGGCATGCAGAAGGTGCAGGAGTTGGTCCAGTCTGGCACGGATGTCGTGCTGGTCAGCCAAGGGTTGGAACACGTCATGCGTCCTCTTGCACAGCATCTCGGGGTCAAGCGAATTGTCGCAAACCGCCTCGAGTTTCGCGACGGGATGGCTACAGGAAGATTACTTAATCCAGTGATCCGGCCGCGCGGGGCATTTGCGCGCATTCGAGAAGAAAATCCCGACGGTCGCCGGGCCCCAAAAACCCTCGCGCGCCAGTTGAACATTTCCCTGGATGAGCTTAAGACTGCTGTCATTCCTGCGCAGCGGTTGGAGGTCGCACCGACCCGACCAATTGTCCACTTTGAGGGACAGAGGCAGGCTCCTGGTTTTTCCGTTCGCCGGGCTTTTTCCGCAAAGCATGTCATGCTCATCGGAGTCACGGGATTCATTGGCAAAGTCTGGCTGGCGAATACGCTTTTAGACTTGCCCGAGGTGAAAAAGATTTATCTGTTAATCCGTCGGCAAAAGTCGAATCCGGCCGAACGCCGCTTCGAAAAGATGATGGAAGACTCGCCGGTGTTCGATCCCCTTTTTGAGCGGCATGGGGAGTGCCTGCCCAGTTTTCTGCGCGACAAAATTGAAGTCGTCGAAGGAGATGTAACCCAGCCGGGACTCGGACTTGCCGCCGAGACATCGCATCGCCTTCAGAAGAGCCTGGATCTGATCATCAACAGTTCGGGCCTGACTGACTTCAATCCTGACCTGCGCGATGCTCTTAAGACCAACACCGACGCCGCCGTCAATATTATGGAGTTTGCGCGATCGGCCGATCACGCGGGACTTTTGCATCTTTCTACCTGCTACGTGGCAGGGGAACAGGATGGGCGAGTCGGCGAAAAATTGACTCCGAACTACAATCCACGCGAACTGACCGAGTTCGATGCGGAGCAGGAATGGCGGTCGGTCCACGAATTTGTGAAGCAGGCCGAAGCTAAAGCCGAGAGCGACGAGGTCACGGAGGAACTGCGCGTGCAGGCGCGCTCGAAGGAACATGCAGCGAAAGACTTGCACGGCGCGGCGCTGGAGAACCAGATACGCAAAAACCGGGTTCGCTGGCTGAGGAATTATCTGACTGAGGCAGGCACGCGGCGAGCCAAGGAACTGGGCTGGCCGAATACGTACACACTCACCAAGAGCCTGGCCGAATCACTGATCGCGAAACACGGAGCGGGTTTGCCGATTGCGGTAGTGCGTCCAGCGATTGTAGAAACCTCGGTCAGCAAGCCGTTCCCGGGGTGGAATGAAGGCATCAACACCTCTGCCTCGCTGTCATATCTGCTGGGAACATATTTTCGGCAGTTACCCTCAAACAAAAGCAAACGGCTCGACATTGTCCCGGTGGACGCGGTTTGCAACGGCATGACTCTAATTGCCGCGGCAGTCATGGAACGCAGGCATGACCCGCTCTATCAGCTTGCGACTTCTGTGACAAATCCTTGCGACATGGGCCGGTCGATCGAATTGACCTCTCTGGCGCATCGTAAACACTATCGTGCTCAGGAAGGACTGGAATCGTGGCTGCGCCTGCGCTTCGACGCGATTCCGGTTTCGAAAACCCGCTATAACCGGATGTCTGCGCCAGCGCAGAGGGCAATTGTGAAATCGATTCAGCGCATCATGTCGCCCTTGCCACTCAAGAAGGCGCCGCTGGTAAAGGCGGAGCGGACTCTGGAGCGCCTAGAAAAACTCATCGAACTTTTCGAACCTTTCATTCTGTTGAACGAACATGATTTCATCGCGGAGAATATTGAGAAGCTGTCTTACGCGCTTGTACCCGAAGAAAAAGAAGTTTTCGGCTACGATACGTGTTCGCTGGATTGGTGGGAGTACTGGATCAATATTCACATCCCGGCGCTGCGCCGCTGGACTTATCCTCTGATTGAAGGCCGGCCTCTGGAAGCGCGGGTTCCTCGCAGCTTTCAACTTGCGCCCGCAAACGGAGTTGCCGTGAAGACGGGGACCGACGGAGCCACGTGGCGATATTCCTGACCGGATCGACCGGCTACATCGGCGCGCACGTGGCCGCGAATCTTCTGGAGGGCCACGGGGCCGCGTTGAACGTGCTGGTGCGGGCGCGCGACCCTCAGGAAGCGCAGTTGCGGCTGTGGCGGGCGCTGCAATTGCATCTCGACTTCCCTCATTTCTACGAGCACCTGCAAACCAAGGTCCGTATCTTTTGCGGGGACCTTACCGCTGACGGCTTTGGTCTGGGTCGCGACGAATTTGACCGGCTGGTCCATACCACCGATTCCGTGATTCATTGCGCGGCGTCGCTGAACCGAAAGTCGGAGAAAAGCTGTTTGAATGTGAATCTGCGAGGCACGCTCGAAGTGCTTACACTCGCGCGGCATGCCGAGCACTATCACGGCCTGCGACGCTTCAGCGAGGTCAGCACGGTGGCCGTGGCGGGCAAGCGTAGCAACGAGATCGTGACCGAAGATCGTTCCATCGAGTGGGACCGTTCCGACTACGATCCCTACGCCCGCACGAAAAAATTTTGCGAGCACATGACGCGGGTGCTGCTGCCAGATACACCCAAGACAATCTTCCGCCCGAGCATTGTGCTGGGGGACAGCCGGCACGCGGAAACGACGCAATTCGATATGGTCAAGGCATTTGTATTTCTGGCGGGCTTGCCGGTGTTGCCGTTTCGTCCCTTGGATAAGATCGATATTGTGAATGTGGATTTCGTCGCGGACGCGATTGCGACCTTGCATCAGAAAGATCAGCCGCGGTACGACACGTATCACCTTTCTTCAGGCAACGGATCACAGACGTTTCGAGAATTGACCACGGCGTTAGCTG
>Ga0073928_10001351_pt1 | contig 47773 bp, 35 predicted proteins | sample PaiPotPPA55metaG_FD_76969 | JGI IMG/M metagenome (GOLD analysis project Ga0073928, IMG submission 76969) | Iron sulfur acid spring bacterial and archeal communities from Banff, Canada, to study Microbial Dark Matter (Phase II) - Paint Pots PPA... ...
AAGCAATCAAGACGACAGCGGAAACTCCGGCGCGGCAAAGCCGAAACAAGCCACGGGCTATAAGCGTTGTCAAAGCACCCATATCAGTTTGGATTCAAAATAGTAGCACGGCGATAAAAGACACTTCCCACCTCACGGCCTGTGCCTTGACCGGCTCGCGGGCGCCACCTACTATGCCGATGGGACATGCTTTCCAGAAATCCTTCTCATTGGCGCCGGGCTCTGCTCGCGTTGCCGGTCTGTATATCGTTTCTGCTGCCGGTTCTGATTGTTGAGGCGACGGACGGCTTCAACAGCCAAAATCCTCAATCAAGCAAACCTCTGGCGTACTTCACCGACAAGGCGAAGGAAGCCGGTCTCACTATGATGAATGTTTTCGGCGGGGAGAACACAAAGAAGTACATCATCGAAACGACCGGTACGGGCGTAGCCATTTTCGACTATGACAACGACGGCTGGCCGGACATTTTCATTGTCAACGGAACCAAGCTCGAGGGCTTTCCCGCCGGAAAAGCTCCCAGCAATCATTTGTACCGCAACAATCATGACGGCACGTTCAGCGACGTCACGGAAAAGGCCGGCTTAGCCCACACCGGATGGGGGCAAGGCGTTTGCGTGGGCGACTACGATAATGATGGCTGGGACGATCTCTACGTTACCTATTACGGCAGAAATATTTTGTATCACAACAATGGCAACGGCACGTTCACGGACGTAAGCGATAAGGCCGGCGTTGCTGGGTCCGGCAAAGCTTGGGGAACCGGATGCGCCTTTGTCGATTACGATCGCGACGGCCGCGTGGACCTAATGGTCGCGAACTATGTCGATTTTGATTTGTCGGCGGCCCCCGCTCCGGGCGAACGAGCGTCCTGCATTTGGAAGGGCGTGCCGGTGATGTGCGGGCCGCAGGGCTTGCCGGGCGCGAACAATATTCTGTATCACAACCGGGGAAACGGCACCTTTGAAGATGTCACAACAAAGGCACAGATCGACAAAACCACCGGACACTATGCGTTTAGCGTGACCACTTTGGATTTTGACGACGATGGCTGGCCGGACATTTTTGTCGCATGTGATAGCACGCCCAGCATTCTGTACCACAATAATCGCGACGGAACGTTCACCGACGTGGCGATCACGGCGGGAGCCGCCTTCAACGAAGACGGGCGCGCGCAAGCAGGCATGGGCTCGACGGTCGCGGACTACAACGGCGACGGCAAGCTGGACATTTTCAAGACGAATTTTTCCGACGATACCGCGACGCTGTACCGCAACAACGGCGACGGCACCTTCGACGATGTCACGTACCCGGCGGGGCTCGGGTTGAACACGCAATATCTGGGCTGGGGCACGATGTTTCTCGATTTCGATAATGACGGCTGGCCCGATCTGCTGCTTGTGAATGGGCACGTCTATCCCGAGGTTGATAGTCAACATCTGGGCAGCAATTTTCACGAGCCGCGCATCCTCTATCACAACACTGGCGATGGCAAATTTACGGATATTTCCGCGAGCGCGGGCCCGGGAATTACCAACGCAATGTCATCGCGCGGGCTGGCCATTGGCGATTTGTGGAATGACGGCCGGCTGTCCGCGGTGGTGAGCAATATGAATGCGCCGCCGAGCCTGCTGGTCAACCAGGTGCGTACGGCCAATCATTGGGTGGCCTTCCGCGCGATCGGCACGAAGTCTAATCGCGATGGAATCGGGGCGCGCATCCGCGTGCGTGCCGGCGGGCGCACTCTGATAGACGAGGTGCGCAGCGGCTCGAGCTTCGATTCAAACAACGACATGCGTGTGTACTTCGGGTTGGGCACGGCCGCGTAGATCGACTGGGTCGAGGTGCGCTGGCCGAGCGGACTCCTCGAGAAATTTGAGAATGTATCGGTCGATGGCATTCGCACCATCAAAGAAGGTACCGGCATGGCCGCAACGGCGCCCACCAAGAAGAATTAGACTCGCGTTTGAAATGCCGCATTAATCTCCCACCGCTTGCATCGCCACGGACAGCCACTGCCTCATAATTTGCGAGCGATTCTTATGTTGCAAGACACGCAGCCGTATATGGGATGGGCCATCCCATCGCCCGAGCAACGGTGCGCTTGCGTTTTGTGATGTGGATCTCTTGGCCGTCGCTGAGCATGTCCTCCACCTTTGAAAACCGGTACCGAAGGTCTCGAATGGTGACTTTCTTCGTGTGATGCATTTTAGCATTCCAAAGATCACAAATCAGTGCTCTCACCTATTCGTTCTCGTCGTGCTTACGTGTCGGAACGGCGTAGTAGAATCGCTCACCTGGTGCGAATCGGTGAAGCGCAAACCGAAGCCAATTGCAAAAACATTCAGCGCCGTGCTCGAACGCATTCAATCGCGGCTTGGTTGGACCATTATTCGCATCCCGTTCGACGTTGGGAAAGTGTGGGGGACTCGCGGGCAATTGCGCGTAAGAGGCGAAATCAATGGCTTCGCGTTTCGCACCTCGCTGTTTCCCGCGCGCGGGGGCGGGCACATCCTCCTCGTGAACAAGCGCATGCAGAAGGGTGGCGATGTACGCCAAGGCATGTCCGCGAAGTTTCGCCTTCAACCCGATCTTGAGGAGCGTGGCGCCATCGTTCCAGCGGAGCTCAAGCGCTTCTTCAAGGAAGACGCCCTGCTGCGCAATTGGTTCGACACTTTGAACTACTCGACTCGCAGCGAAATTGGCAAGTGGATCATGCAGGTCAAGAGCCAGGAGGCGCGCGAACGGCGGGCGGAGCAGATGGCCGAACGCCTGCTCGGGGTGATGGATTCTGAACACGAACTCCCGCCTCTATTGCGAGTGGCTTTCGCCCGTGACCCGCGTGCCCTCGAAGGCTGGAGGCAAATGTCTCCGTCCCAGCGGCGCAGTCACTTGTTTGGAATTTTTTACTACCGCACTCCCGAAGCCCAGTCGCGGCGCATCGATAAAACCCTTCAGGAAGCTACTGCTGTTGCCGAGCGTAAACTCGAAAAGAGAGCGCAAGGCGTCTGATAAGGTAAACGTCGTCGGGCGCTTGAAGGACAACAAAGATGTATGCATTTGCGTGGGTGATGCATCTTATTTGAATCTTCGTTGGCGGACTGTTTTCGACGAACGTAGAATGGAAGCCCCAGACCGAAAGGAGAAACGATGGCCAAGACGAGGGAAAGCTCCTCGCCCACAATGCAAAACCCGCGAGTCGCAAAGAATCAACCGACACAGGAAGAAATTGCCCTTCGCGCGTATCACATTTACATGGAACGCGGTGGCATGCCGGGACATGAACTAGAGGATTGGGTTGAAGCGCAGCGTCAGTTGGTCGCTGAGAATGGCAAGGCCAGTGAGAACGGGAACGGCAAAGCGCGACGCAACCCCAAAGTGAACTCGGCAGCAGCGTAGTTTAAAAAAGAACGCTTTATTGGGATCTTCGTTACTTTTTGCCGCAAGGGTCACTGCACCGGCGCTTCGGCAACTCCGATGTATTTGTCTGCGCCGCCGTAATAAAAAAGCCATCGCTTGCCCTGGTGCGCCATGCCCTCAACGAAAACCACGTTGGGCACCTGGCCGACTTTCTCCCATTCTTTTTCCGGAGCGAAAATAGGCTGATCCGTGCGCGACAGCAGCTTGCGCGGATCTTTTCGATCGAACACGGCGATACCTGTGCGGTAGACCAGTTGGTCGTCGGCGCCGTTGTAGATCAGCACGATTCCGCTTTGCGTCAGAATCGGCGGCGGCCCCGGTTCGACGACCCGCGAATCGAATTTTCCAGTTCGCCCGGGCAGCACGGGGCTTTCCGTTGCTTCCGTCCAGTGCAGCAGGTCAGTCGAATAGGAAATTCCCATCTGGTCCGTCTTATCCGCAGCGGTCCCCAACCAATACATCCAGTACTTCCCGTCAATTTTTTCCGGAACGATGGCGCCTGATTTCGTCCAACCTTTATTCCAACTGCCTTTGTAAGCGGGCAGGAGAACACCTTTGCGATCCCAATGGATCAAGTCATGCGAAGTGGCCAGGCAAAGCTGCGCGTCTTTTTTGTTGTATCCCGTATACGTCAGATAAAAGGTGTCGCCGAATTTCTGCAATCGTGGGTCTTCCACGCCGCCATCTCTTTCGTAGTCCGCTTCGGGCGAAAGCACAGGTTCGGGACTGCGTGCGAAACGAATTCCATCCGTGCTCTCCGCATAGCCCAGCCTCGACGTGCCCGCCGCATCTTGCGCGCGATAGAGCATCACAAATTTTCCGTCGTACTCGATCACCGCTGGATTGAACGTACCCGCAGATTCCCAGCCGTTGCCTTGCGGCGAGAGGACCGGCCCGTCCGAGATACGGCGCCACGGTCCGAACGGCCATTTTCCCGCGGCAATCGTACCTACCCCGAGCGCCGCACACAGTAGGAACAGCGTAAGAGCGGTCGTGCGCCTCATGTGTTCACGACCTCATCTCCCGCTCCTCAGCTCTTTCCTTTCGTTTTTTCCTGCTTTTCGTCAAAACGCACCGACCGCACAATGCCTTCGCCCTCCCTGACGTAAATCAACTGATTGGGCTTCACGTCCTTCAGCGTATCGACTTGTCCGCTCGGCCAGCGAATCTCCAAGACGTCAACCCTCTCCGCCTTCCCAAGGCCAAAGTGAACGCGCAGATCGTTTTGCGAAATGTAGCTGCCGCCGCTGCGCACCTCGTCAATCTGCTGGTGCGGCTTCGGCTCATCGGGCGGATGCGTCACGCAACGCAATCGCGCGCCGATACCGCTGCGATTGGACTTGGTTCCAATCGTACGCACCTTGATCCAGTTGCGCCCGCTCGCGGAATCGCAGCGCAGCAACTGCGGATAATCATTCACCGTGTTCACGACCACGTCGATGTCGCCGTCATTGTCGAAGTCCCCGAAGGCGCAGCCGCGCGAAGCGACCGGAACCGTGATGCCAGGGCCCGCTTGCAGGGACACGTCATCAAAATGTCCATTGCGCTGATTTTTGTACAGCAACTTTTGCTGTGGGTAGCCGGCTTCCGTTTTTAGCTGCTCCACTTCCGGATAGACGTGCCCGTTGCAAATCAGAATGTCCGGCCAGCCGTCGTTGTCCATATCGAAAAATCCGCAACCCCAGCCAAGGAATTGCGTGTGCCGACCGAGTCCGGCGGCGAATGTCGCATCTTCGAACGTGGCGCCGCCGACGTTGTGATAGAGCGACGGCGTGTCTCCCGCGAAATTCGTTTTGACGATGTCGAGATTTCCGTCCAGATCATAATCGGCGGCAGAGATTCCCATTCCTGCCTGCGGCTTTCCATCGGCGCTGAGCGCGCAACCCGCTTCCATGGCGATGTCCACAAACTTTCCGTTCTTTTTATTCTGATAAAGCGCGCTGGCCGTCGAGTCGTTGGCCACGTAAATATCCGGCCAGCCATCATTATCAAAATCGGCGGTGAGCACGCCAAGACCGTAAGTGCCATTCGCGTCCAGAATGCCAGCCTGTTCCGTCACGTCCGTAAACGTGCCGTTGCCGTTGTTCCGGTACAAAATGTTTTTGCCGCCGTTTAATCCCGGCGGACCGCATGCCACCATCACACCTTTATATAGACACGGGCCGGATTCCGGCACAGGTGCGGTCGCGAGATTCAGATCGATGTAGTTGGCCACAAAAAGATCCAAGTGGCCGTCGCGATCGTAATCGAGAAACGCGCAGCCCGTGTTCCAGCGCTTGCCGTTTCCTCCTACTCCCGCTTTTTCCGTCACGTCCGTAAATGTGCCGTTGCCATTGTTGTGATAGAGAACATTCTTTCCGAAGTACGTGACGAAAAGATCTTCGTAGCCGTCGTTGTCGTAATCCCCCACGCAGACGCCCTGGCCCCACCCCGAATGCAGCAGACCAGCCTGTGCAGTGACATCCGTAAACGTGCCGTCGCGATTATTCTTGAACAGGTGGGAAGAGGGAGCTTGCCCGGCGGGAAAACCTTCGAGTCGAGAACCATTCACCAGAAAAATATCGAGCCACCCGTCGTTGTCGTAATCGTAGAACGCGACGCCACAGCCGGTCGTCTCCAGCAGGTACTTGTTCTTGTGCTCGCCGCCAAAAATCGTTTTTACGTTGAGCCCGGATTCCCGGGCCACGTTGACGAAACTCACGTCCAATCCGCTGGAGGGCGCCGACGCAGATTTTTGTGGGGCGGCAGAATGCGGAGACTGCGAACCGGAAGATTGTCCGTGCTTTCCCCACGCCGGCCGAATCATCGCGAGAACGTTTTCCAGCGAGAGAACCAACGCCGAACGACTTATCGATTGTAGGAATGTCCGCCGCGAAGAGAACAAACGTGATACCTTCCCGCACTGGGCGTGCTAAAATCCGCGCCTCAATCTTAACGTAAGCGCATCGCGTTTCCGCAATCAAAGCAGTAACGTAAAATTTTTCGGCTTCGTATACCGCCAACAAAATATGGCCACCGACCTATTCTCCCCACGCCGAATCTGCTGTTTGCTCTGCCTGCTATTTGCCCCTCTGATTTCGCCAGCTTTGCTCGCCGCTCCTGCCGACGAACGCACACACGCGCTGGAGTTGTCGCGCCCCGTGCGGCCTTGGGAATTTCTGTGCACGGTAGGAACCCGTGCCGGACTTTTCGGCAACGAGGCGGGCCGCATGGAAGCGTGGGTGTATCCGCTGAAATTATTGCGCGATTTTCGCTTGCAGTTCGAAACAGAAGACCGCATGTTGCCCGCCGAAACTCTGGCGCGGACCCTCATCACGCGGCCAGAATCCACCACCATCGTGTACACCGGCGACACTTTTTCCGTTCGCGAGACCTTCTTCGTTCCGGTAAGCGAGCCTGGCGCAATTATTTCACTAGAGGTCGAAACCGAATTCCCATTGGAAATTGAAGCCGGCTTCTTGCGTGATTTTCAGCTCGAATGGCCTGGCGCGCTCGGCGGCACGTACTCTTTCTGGGACAAGGACCAGCGCGCGTTTTATCTTGGCGAGGAAACCAAGAAGTTCGCTGCGTTTGTGGGTTCGCCCACTGCCACCGAAGACCGGCGCGAGTATCAGACCAACTACTCCGAGTCATCGGTGAATTCGTTTCGGCTAGGAGTGACGGCCAAAGGCAAAGAAACCAAGCTCATCGTGATCGCCGCTTCGCTCGATGGCCGGCCGCAAGCGGAAGCAGCGTACAAGAAGTTAGCCGCTGGTTATGCCGACCTGCTGCGAGCTTCGGCGAATTACTATAAACAATATTTGAACGACACGGTCAGTGTCGAATTGCCCGACGCGCAAATACAACAAGCCTACGATTGGTCACGCGTAAGCATGGTGCAGGGAATTGTGAACAATCCATTCCTCAGCACAGGCTTAGTGGCCGGCTATCGCACATCGGGTGAAAGCCAGCGTCCCGGGTTCGCCTGGTTTTTCGGGCGCGATTCGTTCTGGACTTCTTTCGCGCTCAACGCGGCCGGTGACTTCGCCACTACGCGCACCGCGCTGCAGTTCATCAGCAAATATCAGCGCGAAGACGGAAAGATGCCGCACGAAATCGCGCAAGCTGCGAATTTTGTTCCCTGGTTCAAGGATTTTCCGTACGGCTACGCCTCCGCGGACGCCACTCCGCTCTACATCATTGCGATGAACGACTATGTGACCGAAAGCGGAGACGTTGCCTTCGCAAAAGAAAAGTGGGACAGCCTCTGGAAGGCCTACCAATTCCTGCGCTCCACTTATGACGAGCAGGGCTTCCCTAAAAATTTCGGAATCGGTCACGGCTGGGTCGAAGGCGGGCCGCTGCTTCCCGTTAAATCCGAGTTTTACCAGACCGGCCTCGGCGTTGAGGCTTTGCGCGCGCTCTCGAACCTTGCCCGTTTGACCGGCCAGGACGCGCGTGGTTCCGAACTTGCCCAAGAATTCGAAAAACAAGCACCCAAGCTGAACAATGTATTTTGGCTCGCCGATAAGCACCGCTACGCCTTTGCTCTTGGAACAGATGGCAAGCCGATCGACGAACCCAGCGTGCTCGTGACCGTTCCGATGTGGTTCGGCTTGCCCGATCAGAAACATTCAAGCGCTATGATCACGCAGCTCGCCGATGTGGACCAGCAGACCGACTGGGGCATGCGCATCATCTCCGGCCGCTCGCCGAAATTCAGCGGCGGCGGATATCACTACGGCTCCGTCTGGCCGCTCTTCACCGGCTGGGCCAGCGTCGGCGAATATCGTTATCATCGACCGCAGCCGGCGTATGAGAATCTTCGCGCTAACGCGCTCCTCGCGCTGGACGGCTCGCTCGGCCACGTCACAGAAGTTCTGTCCGGCGACTACTATCAGCCGCTCTCCACAAGTTCGCCGCACCAGATCTGGTCTGCGGCCATGGTGGTGAGCCCGCTGCTGCGCGGCATGTTTGGGCTCTCGACCGACGCCAAGACTGCAACTCTCACCTTTGCACCGCATTTGCCCGCGGATTGGAATTCGCTGGGGATCGATAATCTGCGTGTTGGCCAAAACAAATTGGAGTTGACTTTTACGAGAACCGCGGAAGGAATTTTTCTGGAAGCCGGCCGCACGGCGGGCACCGGAGAATCCACTATCGAGTTCCGCCCGTCCATCAGCTTGCGCGCGACGGTGCAAAAAGCCGAGCTGAATGGCAAGCCGCTTCCCTTCCGCGTGGAAGCGAACGACGAAGATCAGCACGTGCGCGTGAAATTCCCTGTCGGGGAAGGGCAAAAATTCCTTCGCATCTTCGTCACTAACGATTTCGCGGTCACGCCAATGACGGCATTGCCCGCGCTCGGGAGCGCAAGCACTGGCGTGCGCATACTCTCAGAAACGTGGTCGCCCTCGCACGACCAGCTCTCAATGGATGTTTCCGGAGCCACGGGTGCGCAATACGAATTAAAAGTATGGAAGGCGGCGCAGATCGAGCGGGTCGAGGGCGCCGAGCTCAAGAAAAAGCCTGAAGGCCCGATTCTCTTGCTCAAAATCCCCGGCAACGGTTCGGAAACGTACACGCACACGAAAATTGTCATCCATTTCTCCAACGTGCAGAGCAAAGGCAAGCGCCGATAACAATCGGTATCCACAATGCCGATGCAGCCCTCTGAACGCGGCAAGCTAGATCTCAGCGGTCGTCAGCTAACTGTGGTGCCACCCAATGCCTGGCGGAACAGATCGCTGCGACTCCTCAATTTGTACCGAAATAAGCTCAAGATCCTGCCGAGGGAAATCGCGTACCTCACTGGTTTGCAGGTGCTCATCCTAGCGAACAATCAGTTGCGCACACTACCGGAGGAACTCGGCGCCTTAAGGCACTTGAGAATGCTGGACGCAGGGCACAACCTGATCGGCAATCTGCCGCGCTCATTCGCGAAGCTTACGATGCTCACCGATTATCTCTACCTGCACGACAACCGATTACAAGCTCTGAGCGACTCCGTTTTCGAGAACTTTGTCCATTTGCGTTACCTCAATTTGAGTCAGAATCCTCTTCGCAGACTCCCTACCTCCCTGAGCGCACCTGTCAAACTAGAAGAGCTCCGGCTCGAAGACATCGGGCTGGAAATACTTCCCGCTTTTATCGCCGATCTCACCGCGCTGGACGAACTGACGCTGCGCAACAATCGCCTGACCTCGCTGCCCGACTCGTTCGAGAAGCTGCGGAACTTGCGTCACCTCGACTTGCGTGGGAATCGATTTACTCGGGTTCCGGATGTTCTGCGCAATCTCAGAAAGCTCCAGAAACTCGATCTGCGCTGGAATGATCTTCGCGCACGCCCCGCGTGGCTAAAGGAACTGAACGCTCGCGGCTGCCGCGTGCTCCTCTAAGAGAAACCGCCAGCCGGGGAACTCCCTACTTTCCTCCGGCCGCCTCATCCCGCGGCAGCAGCGCTTGCCGGGGCACCTTTGCGTCGAAGACTAAATTGAAGAAACCGACCATCATCTCGTCCCAGTTCTGCTGACCCCATATAATCGTCTTGGTCGGATCGGGATTTTCTGGATTGTTGGGCGAGTTATCGAAATGGGCGGTGCATTCGATTTTTGTGCCCTTCGGAAGCGCAATCGGCTCCGTCAAGTTGTACCAGAGCTGCCAGCGCCAGTTGTAGGCGGGCACTCGCAAAATGGTGCGCGTTTCCCCGTTTGGGAAAACAAGCCGATACTCGAAATCCTTCCCGCGCATGTGCATGTGCGGATGAAGACTCGCCAGCTTCACGTCGCGAAGTACTTCAAAGGAAGCATCGACACGATGATTAGGATCACCGGGGGGAATCTTGAATGTTCCATTGCTCGCCGACAAAGTCAGCACGCGTTCCTTCGGAGGCTCCTTGGCGAAGACGATTCCGACTCGTGTGCGGTCGGTTGCCGCCTTCCCTGTCGGCGTGTAATGCACCTCCAGAACAATATCCGAGCCTGCCTTGATCAATTTCGCCTGGCCAGGACTCAATATCTCAGCGGGCTGTCCCGGCGCGTACCCTACGAGGAAATCACTGGGTAACGCACTGCGATCTGTCTTTTCGTCCGATTTTGGCGGAGGAGCTTCGAAGAAGACACCTGTTTTTTGATCCTTGAAGTAGTTCGATCCCGGCTCGCGAACATACGCAATGATGTGGTGGACCACAGAGCGTTCCGTCGGCCGCGCCTCCGCCATTTGCACCCATTTGTCTTCCGTAAAACCAGTCGGGAAAATGACGTACTGATATTCGACCATTCCCGATGCCGGCACGGCGAAAGCTCTCGGCACTCAAAAATCTTGTCCGGTTTCGGAATGCCCCAGCCTTCCACGAAGCTCGCAGGAGCCGGTGCATCCTTCGAATCACCTTCCGGGGCACCCGCGTTCGCCCACGCCACCAAAGTGCTGATCTCTTTTGTCGTCAACGCACGATCGTTCGAGAAATGCCCATACGCTGGATCCGCGAACCAAGGCGGCATAATTTTTTGCTGCACCACAAGCTTGATACTCGAGGCCCACGGACGCACTTCTTCGTAGGTTAGCAATGGAAAAGGCGCAGCCTCCCCCGCGCGATGGCACGTTTGGCACTTCCTTTGGAGGATCGGGGCGACGTCCCGTGTAAACGTCGGAGCCGACATGCTGCCCATTTGCCCCAGAACTAGAGCGCTCCCACACATCTCAAAGGCCAAAACCACCAGGACTCGTTTCATTATTCTCGCCTCTCCGCAGCTAATCGCAATTGGGCCATAGCGGACCTACTATTTGCGCCAGACTATCAATAAACCACCTTTAGCGAGAACTGAATTTGGCGCGAAGATCCCGCCGTCTTGCTGATAATTCCGAAACCGCTGCCGCGCACAATATTAGACGGCAAGCCAAAATTTACAATGTTGAAGATGTTGAAAACCTCCGCGCGGAATTCAAGGATGCCCAGTTCGCCGCCTCGCCGTCGCCCAAACGGCGTGTCCTTGATCAAGCCCAGGTCAAAATTCCGGAAGCCTGGGCCGCGAAAAGTGTCGCGCCCCAACATGCCAAAGCGGCCGTGATTGGGTCCGGTTCCTCCCGAAACGTTGATCGGAATGAAAAAGAACGAGCTGTTGTTCGCGCCGAGCCCAAAATAGTCTTCGCGGACGGAGCGACTCGTGGAGAATTTCGGTAATGCGATCAGGTCTGGGCGATCCGTTCCTCCCGCGCCAGCGCCGGTTTGCTGCACTCCAGAGTAGACACTGAAGGGCAGACCACTCGTCACCGTCGTGATGTTCAGGAGCTGCCAGCCGCCCGTTAACTTTCTGCTGAGCGGGCGAAGGAAGTTTGCGCGATCAAAGGGCAGCGCCTGAAACAGGCTCAAGGTGAACACGTGCGTCACGTCGAACGTAGAAACGCCCTTGTCCGCCTCCGGGTTCCTGGGATTTTGCGGTAGGGTTTGCAAAATAACTCCCGCGTTCGAGGGCAGGCCCCCAAGCACCGCGCTGGTGTCGTCAATCGATTTAGAAAACGTATAGCTTGCCTGGAAACTCAGGCCGATTCGCGACTGGTTTTGGCTCACGCTGGTTTGCAGCGCGTGATAGCTGGAATGCGAGCCAGTCGTCATCACCAGTTCCGGTCCGAAACCTCCGGTGGCGTGGCCCGCGGCGTTGAACTGTGTAAATGGCGCGAACGCCGGGTCTGCGCCGCTGTAGCTGTTCGGCGAAAAAACTGTGGCAAGATGCACGCCCGCAGTCGCCACATAGGCGGCGCTGACCTTCACGCTGCCAAAATCTTGATCGATTCCCGTCGTGTACGTGCCGATGTATCCGTTGCGAAAATTGCGGTCGATTACCGCAGCCGAGAATAATTGCACCTCATGTCCAGGCGTCGACGCTGCGAGATCGTTCTGAAACCTCTGCACGTCGATGGGCGTGTTCGCAGGGACATTGGCGCTGCTTCCGGAGGCAAAGAGAAGCTGCCCCTGCGTCGTGTAAGGCGCAGGAAGTGTCAGCGGAACGACCTGCCCGTGAAACGGGACGGGAACATCCGGAAGCACCGTGACTACGGGCGAGAACACCAGCGGAAATCCTCCGGTGACAAAATTGTCTTGCCACAAGTTCGGCAGGATCGTCGTGATGGCGCCGCCCGCGTGCAGCATCGTGTGCTTGCCAACTGCATAGTCGATCGAAACTCGCGGGCCCCAGCCATTCCAGTCCATCGGATAGACAGGCTGCGGGTTGTACAAAAAAACTTGCTCCGCGCCGGCAGACAAGAACGCGGTCGGCTTGCCATCTGGACCGACCGGCTCGGCAATCGACGTCCGGTGTTTCGCTTCCTTAATGCGGCTGTTCACTTCATACCGCAACCCATAACTCACGGCCAAACGTGGCGTGGCTTTCCATGCATCCTGAAAATAAAAATTGTAGGCTTCGCGTCGTACGGCTGCTTCATCAAACTTGTCGCCGCCAGGCGTCAGGCTTCCCGCGGCAATGACCGAGTACGAATAAGGCGTCGCGGTCAGCAAACCCGTAAGCGCGTCCGGCAGTGGATCTCCCGGTTGAATGTCGTGTTGTCCGCTCGCGGAACGAATCAGAACAGGAGAGAAGGCCGTTCCTCCGCCAAAGGAGTACAGCCCATTCGGATTGGTCGCAAAAATCGTAGCGTCACGGTTCGCGCGAATTTCCGCGCCCCACTTAAATGTGTGCGAACCGCGCGCGTAGACCATGTCGTGCTTCAATTGATAGACATTTCCGTACGAGCCAAAGATGGAACCGTCGGCGGAATTGAAGCCTTCGAAAAGACCGTCACCAAAAGCCAGCGCTGGCTGTGTATGGTTAGTCGTCGGAAAAATAGGCGTGCTGCGAATGTATCCGAGCGCAATCGTAAAGTTCAGGCGCGGAGAAATCGTTCGCGCATACCTCAAGGTGGCGCTGCGCTGGTGATCGAAAAACTTCACGCCGAAGCTCGGGTCGATAGCCGTCTGGTCCGGGTTAGTCGTCGGGCCACGCACCTGGTTTAGGCTGAATCGTGCCGTCAGCCCTGCCTTATCGGAAATACGATGATCGATGCGCACGGAAAATTGGTCGGTGTTCGTGGCCACTTTGGAGGACGCGGCGTATGTGCGCGCACCAAAAGCTCCCTGCGGATCGTTGGGCAAGGGATAACGCGCCAGCAGCGCCGCAATCGCCGGATTCACAGGAACGCTGAGGGTATCGCCAGGAAATGTGGTCGTATCGATTCCTTGGCGCTCCGCAATCGTCGGAACCGGAAATACCTGCGTCGTCCCCAGCACCTGCCTGAAGCCCTGATACTCGCCGAAATAAAAAGTCTTGCCGCGGCCATCGTAAATTCCCGGAATGATCACCGGGCCGCCATTGGTAGCTCCAAATTCGTTGCGAACAAACGGCGGAATACGGCGCGGATCGATATCGCTTTTGTGATCAAAGAAATTTCGCGCATCAAAAGCCGCGTTGCGAAGAAATGCGAACGCGCTGCCATGTACCTGATCACTGCCCGACTTTGTCAGCACATTCGTGAAACCTGCGGCGCCGTGCCCGACTTCGGCCGGCATCGCTCCCGAACTAGACTGCACTTCCTGTATGGCATCTACGTTGAAATTGGAAAATGTAGCTCCGCCCAGTTCCGGGTCGGTCGTATCCGCTCCATCCATGGCGAATACTGCCGCCACTCCGCGTTGTCCATTGATCGCAAATTGTTGTGTGAAATTTGCCGCTCCGTTGGTGTCTGTCATTGTTCCCGCGGCAAGCAGCAGTAGCTTGCTGAAGTCTCGCTGATTCAACGGAAGATTTGACACTTCAGCGCTCGAAAGACGCTCTCCGCCGCTCCCTTGTGTTTGCGAAGGAACGTCCGCCTCTACAGAGACGAACAGCTCATTGTTCGACGACGAAAGCGTAAGCCTGGAGGATTGCGTGGCGCCTTCTGGAATGATCAAAGTTTTGGCGGCTCTCCACGTTCGCCCCGCCGCGCTGACACTCAGGTCATAGTTTCCGGCGGGCGACTCGGCAAAAACAAACTGGCCATTCGACGAAGTGGTGACGCTGTAATCCCGGTTTCCCGACCGACCGTGCAGCGCAATAATGGCCGCTGCAACGGCATTCCCATCGCTGTCGCGCAGGGTTCCATTCCATGAGGTTTTATGCTCTGCGTCGGCTGTGGCCACAACAGTCAGCAGCGCGAGAAAGCAGAGCGGACCTCGAGAACCTAAGGACACGAAAGCATTATACGCACCACGTTTCAAACTGGGCGGAGTTGATTGACAACCACCGTATCTAACGGTAGCTTTTGAAACTCCTTCATTTGGGACGGGTCGCGTGTCTTGGCGTAGACCTTACGTCGTCCCGATTAGTCCCGAACGGAGGACGCGTCAGCCTGGCTCAAAGCTTTTTTAAGTTCACACCGTATCTGGCATCCGACAGATTTCGTGTTGGAAAAGAATTCACCCACCCGCCGTGTGACGCGGCGCATCTAAGACGTGTCGCAACGCCGCGGGCACGCGTCCCGCTCAGGAGCTAACGTGACTCAGGCGAAAACCCGAGTAGACCTGGACCAACTCAGCATCAATACCATTCGCACCTTAGCCATCGACGCCGTGCAGCAAGCCAACTCCGGCCACCCTGGCGCACCGATGGGGCTTGCACCGGTCGCGTACGAGCTGTGGCAGCGATTTCTTCGCTATGATCCCGCCGATCCCCTTTGGCCCAATCGTGACCGTTTCGTTCTCTCCAACGGCCACGCGTCCATGCTGCTCTACGCGATGCTGCATCTCACCGGCGTTCGCGACGTTTCTCCCGATGGCAAAGTCCTCGACAAGCCATCTCTGCCCATGGAAGAGATCAAACGTTTTCGCCAGCTCGACAGCAAGACTCCTGGCCATCCAGAATCGCACATTACCGCGGGCGTCGAGACCACCACGGGACCGCTCGGCCAAGGGTGCGGAAACAGTGTGGGCATGGCCATTGCCAGCAAATGGATGGGGGCGAATTACAATCGCCCAGGCTTCGAGCTTTTCAATTTTAACGTCTACACCATGTGCGGTGATGGCGACATGATGGAAGGCGTGGGCTGCGAGGCTGCGTCTCTGGCCGGCCATCTCGCTCTATCGAATCTATGCTGGATTTATGACCACAACCACGTGACGTTGGATGGTCCCGCGTCTTGGTCCTTTAGTGAAGACGTCATGACGCGTTTCGTCGGCCTGGGCTGGAATGTCACGCGGGTCGCCGACGCTAACGATCTCGAAATGCTGGACCGCGCCTATCAAACTTTCCTGAAAACGACCGATCGCCCCACGCTGATCGTGGTCGATAGCCACATCGGATACGGTTCGCCCAATAAACAAGATTCTTCCGACGCGCACGGCGAGCCGCTCGGGGAAGCGGAGGTCAAACTCGTGAAGCGAAATTACGGCTGGCCCGAGGACGCAAAGTTTTACGTTCCCGACGGCGTCTATGATCACTTCAAGAATGGCATAGGCAAGCGCGGAGCCGAAGCTCGTTCCACGTGGAACACCAAGTTCGGCGAGTACAAGAAGCAGTTTCCGGAGCTCGCCGATCAGCTCGAGCGCATTCAGAATTTTAAATTGCCTGATGCTTGGGACAAAGACCTGCCCAGCTTCCCCGCCGACCCGAAGGGTATGGCCACACGCGAATCGTCCGGCAAAGTGCTGAACGCCTTAGCGAAAAATATTCCTTGGCTGCTCGGCGGCTCAGCCGATCTCGCGCATTCCAATAAGACAAATCTCACCTTTGAGGGTGCCGGGGACTTCTACGCCAACGAATGTAAGGGGCGCAATCTTCATTTCGGCGTGCGCGAACATGCTATGGGCGCCGCCGTAAACGGCCTGAGCGTTTCCCGTTTGCGCGCCTACGGAGCTACGTTCTTCAATTTCAGCGACTACATGCGCCCAGCTATGCGCCTAGCCGCGCTGATGGAAGCGCCCTCCATCTTCATCTTCACTCATGACTCGATTGGCCTCGGGGAAGACGGCCCCACGCATCAGCCCATCGAGCAACTCGCTGCCTTGCGCGCCATGCCCAACATGATCGTGCTGCGTCCCGGCGATGCCAACGAAGTCGTGGAAGCTTACAAGGTGCTGATCCAGCTTCGGCACAGCCCGGTTTCCCTCGTGCTGACTCGGCAAGCCCTCCCTACCTTCGACCGCACCAAATACGCGCCGGCCTCCGGTGTCGCCAAGGGCGCCTACGTTCTTGCCGACGCCGCAAACGGCAAGCCCGATGTAATTCTCATGGCCACCGGCAGCGAAGTGCACCTCTGCGTCGAAGCATATGAGAAGCTGAAAACTGAGGGCATCAATGCACGCGTGGTGAGCATGCCTTCCTGGGAACTCTTTGAAAAGCAGGATGCCGCATATCGCGAAACCGTGCTTCCTGCCAATATTACGGCGCGCGTCTCCGTCGAAATGGCCGCTACCACCGGCTGGGAGCGCTACGTGGGAACCAAAGGTAAAGCGATAGGCATGCACACGTTTGGCGCCTCCGCGCCTCTGAAGGACTTGCTCAAGAAATTCGGCTTTCTGCCGGAGCGCGTCGTAGCCGCGGCAAAAGAAGTTCTGGGAAAGTGAGCGACCGATGAAACTTGTGATTGGCTCCGACCACGCCGGGTTTCAACTGAAAGTCGCGATTGGCGATTTATTGCGGTTGCTGGGACATGAAGTGCTGGACGTTGGCGCGTTTAACGAAAATCCCTCAGATTATCCGGATTTCGCCGAAGCTGTCGGCCGCGCCGTGGTCGACAAAAAAGCCGAGCGTGGGATTCTCATCTGCGGCAGCGGTGTGGGAGCCAGCGTCGCCGCCAACAAAATTCCCGGCATCCGCGCCGGCATGTGCCACGACACGTATTCCGCGCATCAAGGAGTGGAGCACGACGACATCAACATTCTCGTGCTAGGCTCCCGCGTGGTCGGCGTCATGCTCGCAGAGGACCTGGTCAAGGCGTTCTTAGGCGCGAAATTTACCAACGAAGAGCGCCACGTACGCCGCCTGGGCAAAGTGAAAGCGATCGAAGCGAAATATTGCGGCGGAGGAAAAGTAGCGAAGGCCTGATCACCATTTTCTGACCAAGCGCTCTTGCCGTCGTCGCCTGACAGCAAGGGCCAACCCAGCGGCGTACAATAGTAGTTTGAGGAGCCTGCAGCAAAGGAGAAAGTCATGACAACTACAACGACGCTTCCGAATGTCGGAGCCAAGGGTGTGAATCCCCTAAAGGCATTACTGGAATTCGGTCAATCCCCCTGGATGGACTACATCCGCAGAGACCTGCTAACCAGCGGCGGCCTGAAGAAAATGATTCAGGAAGACGGCCTGATGGGAATGACTTCGAACCCCACGATTTTTGAAAAAGCCACTACCGGCAGCAAGGATTACGCGGACATTCTGGAGTCGCCGGAAGCAAAGAAACTTGATGCCAAGGGCGTCTACGAAAAAATCGCCATTCGCGACGTGCAAGACGCGGCGGATATTTTCAAGGGCGTCTACCAGCAGACCAAGCGCCGCGATGGCTATGTCAGTCTGGAAGTCTCGCCGCTGCTCGCCAACGATACTCAGGGCACGATCGACGAAGCCCGCCGGCTCTGGAAAAGCGTTGGCCGCGAAAATGTAATGATCAAGGTCCCCGGCACCAAGGAAGGTCTTCCGGCTATTCGCCAGCTTCTCGAAGACGGAATCAATATCAACATTACCCTGTTGTTCGCGCAATCCGTCTACGAGCAAGTGGCGGAAATCTTTATCTCTGCGTTGGAAGCGCGCGCGACAAAAGGCCAGGACATCAGCCACATCGCCAGTGTCGCCAGTTTCTTTGTCAGCCGCATCGATAGCATGATCGACGCTCAGATCGACGCCAAGCTAAAAACGGAAACGGACCCCGGCAAGCGCGCCCTGCTCACCAGCTTGCAAGGAAAAGTCGCCATCGCGAATGCCAAGCTGACCTATCGCAAGTACCAGGAACTCTACAGCACGCCGCGGTGGAAGGCGCTCGCTGCCAAGGGTGCGCAGACACAGCGTCTGCTCTGGGCCAGCACCAGCACCAAGAATCCCAAGTATCGCGACGTCATGTATGTCGAAGAGCTGATCGGCCCGGACACCGTCGACACGATTCCGCCGGCAACTTTCGACGCCTTCCGCGACCACGGCCGCGTCCGTCCAAGCCTCAAGGAAAACGTCGACGAAGCCGCGAAAGTTATGGCTTCGCTCGAGAAGGTCGGCATCTCCATGAAAGAAGTCACCGAGAAACTAGTCGTCGATGGCGTAAAACTCTTCGCTGATGCGTTCAAGCAGTTGCTGGAGGCGACCGGCAAAACCGCTGGCGTACGTGCGTGAGCCTCAATTCCCAGCTCTACATGCTTCCAGAAAAACTGGAAGCTCTCGTCAAAGCTTCGCTGGATGATTGGAAACAGAACGACAAGGTTCGGCGGCTCTGGCAGCGCGATGCCTCCGTCTGGACCGGCAGCGACGAAGCGCAGTGGCTGGGCTGGCTGGACATCACGGAACAGCAGCTTGCTCAGATCGATCTCTTCAAAAAAGTTGCGGCCGACGTAAAGAAGGCCAAGTTCAAGCACGCGCTGTTGCTCGGCATGGGCGGCTCCAGTCTCTGCCCTGAAGTCCTGCGCCTGACCTTCGGCAAGATCAAGGGATTCCCCGAATTGCATGTGCTCGATTCCACCGATCCCGCGCAGATCAAAGCTATCGAGGCCAAGGTCGATCTGAAGAGCACGATCTGCATCGTCTCAAGCAAGTCCGGGAGCACGCTCGAGCCCAACATCTACAAGCAATATTTTTTCGAGCGGATAGCCAAGAAGGTCGGCCCCAAAGAAGTCGGCAATCGCTTTATCGCCATCACCGATCCCGGGTCCAAGATGCAGCAGGTTGCGGAAGCCGATAAGTTCCGCCACATCTTCTTCGGCGTTCCCAGCATCGGCGGACGCTATTCCGCGCTCTCGAATTTCGGAATGATTCCCGGCGCCCTTATGGGCCTCGACGTTGCAAAATTCCTGAAGAACACACAAGACATGGTGAAGGCGTGTGGCGCCAACGTAGCCGCGGACAAAAATCCCGGCGTACAGCTCGGCGCCATTCTCGGCACCGCCGCCAAGGAGGGCCTCGATAAGCTCACGATTATTTCTTCCCCGGGAATTCACGATCTCGGCGCCTGGCTCGAGCAGCTCATCGCTGAATCAACCGGAAAGCAAGGCAAGGGCATCATTCCGGTCGATCGCGAAAAGCTCGCCAAGCCCGAAGCGTACGGAAGCGATCGCGTGTTCGCCTATCTCCGCCTCGAAACTAAACCGGACAAAAGGCAAGACGCCGCGATCGCTGCGCTCGAAAAGGACGGTCTGCCCGTCGTGCGCATCTCCGTGAAGAACACGTACAACCTGGGTCAGGAATTTTTCCGTTGGGAGATCGCCACCGCGGTCGCCGGCTCCATCATCGGCATCAATCCATTTAATCAGCCAGACGTGGAAGCCAGCAAAATCGAAACCCGAAAACTCACCAGCGAATACGAAAAAACCGGCAGGCTTCCTCCCGAATCCCCATTCCTTGAGACGGAAGGAATCAAACTGTACGCCGACGAGAAAAATACCGCCGCTTTGAAGAATTCCAAGACTCTGGCCGACGCTCTGAAATTTCACCTTGATCGCATCAACGCGAATGACTATTTCGGCGTTCTCGCCTACATCACGATGAACCAGCAGAATGAGGACGCACTCCAGGTAATTCGCCACCTCGTTCGCGATGAAAAGAAAGCAGCCACGGTCCTCGGCTTCGGCCCTCGTTTTCTACATTCCACCGGTCAAGCCTACAAAGGTGGACCTACCAGCGGCGTTTTCCTGCAGATTACTTGCGACGATAAAATCGACTTGCCCGTGCCCGGACAAAAATACACTTTCAGCGTCGTGAAAGCGGCGCAGGCCCGCGGCGATTTCGCGGTTCTGTCAGAGCGCGGGCGCCGCGCCCTGCGCGTTCACATCGGAAAAAACGTAAAGGCCGACTTGGCAAAACTCACCAGAGCAACCAAGAAGGCCCTCGCGATGCAAAGCTTTTAATCGTCGTCGATTTACATAACAGGGAGCAAACGAATGCAGCTCGGGATGATCGGTCTCGGCAGGATGGGCGCCAACATGGTGCGCCGCCTGCAAACAAATGGTCACCAATGCGTTGTGTATGACCGCAGCCCCGATTCCGTGAAGCAGCTCAGCGCTGAGGGTTCCGTCGGTTCTTCTTCGCTGGACGATTTCGTTAAAAAACTCTCGAAGCCTCGTGCCATCTGGCTCATGGTTCCCGCAGGGGTTGTCGACGCCACGCTGCACGACCTGACTCCGAAGCTCGAATCCGGCGACATCATCATCGATGGCGGCAACTCGTACTACATCGACGACATTCGCCGCGCCAAGGAACTCTCGCCGAAAGGCATTCACTATGTTGACGTTGGCACCAGCGGCGGCGTCTGGGGACTCGAACGAGGATATTGCCAAATGATCGGCGGCGAGAACAACACCGTCCGCCACCTCGATCCCATTTTCAAAACGCTCGCGCCCGGCCGTGGCAACGCCCCGCGCACACCAGGCCGCGAAAAAGTCGATGGCACGGCCGAAGAGGGGTATCTTCATTGCGGGCCATCCGGCGCAGGCCATTTCGTAAAAATGGTTCACAACGGAATCGAATATGGCCTAATGGCCGCCTACGCCGAGGGCCTGAACATTCTCAAGCACGCCAATGTCGGCAAGCAGCATCACGAAACCGACGCTGAAACCACACCGCTGCGCAACCCGGAACACTACCAATACGATTTCAACCTCGCGGACGTCACCGAAGTCTGGCGCCGGGGCAGCGTCGTCGCTTCCTGGCTCCTAGACCTGACAGCCATTTCGCTCCTCGAGCAGCCCTCCCTCGAGCGTTTCTCCGGCCGCGTCTCCGACTCCGGCGAAGGCCGCTGGACCATTATCGCCGGCATCGAGTCCGGTGCGCCCGCCTCCGTGCTCACTGAAGCGCTCTACGAACGGTTCTCGTCGCGAGGTGAAGGCGAATTCGCCGCCAAACTTCTATCGGCCATGCGTTTTCAATTCGGCGGTCACGCGGAAAAGAAGGCCTGAAGCAAGGATCAATCGCAACCCCGGGCGCGCTAAACTCATACAGGACACCCTCATGAACCACTTGACCTCAAATCCCGTCGCCTCGCCCTGCGTCATGGTCATCTTCGGCGCCACCGGCGACCTCACCAAGCGCAAGCTCATCCCCGCTCTCTGCAACCTTGCCCCCGACAATCTCCTATCCAAGCAGTTCGCCATCATCGGTTTCGCCGGCAACGATTACACCACGGAAAGTTTTCGCAAGAATCTCTCGGAAGAAATTCCCAAGTATTCCTCTAACAAGATCGACCCGGCCGTCTGGTCCTGGTTCGCCGAGCGCATCTATTACGTTAAGGGTGACTTTCAAGATCCCGATGCCTACCAGCGCCTGGCGCAGCAAATAACCGAAGTCGATAAGCAGCACAACACGGGTGGCAACAAATTTTTCTATCTCGCCGTCGCTCCGCGATTTTTCTCCACCATCGTGAAACAGCTCGGCGTCGTCGGCCTGACCAAAGAAGAAAACGGCCACTGGGCGCGCGTTATCATTGAAAAGCCTTTCGGCCACGACCTGCAATCCGCCCGCCAGCTCAACGAAGAGCTAAAACAGGTTCTCAACGAAAATCAGATCTACCGCATCGACCACTACCTGGGCAAGGAAACCGTCCAGAACGTTATGGTCTTCCGCTTCTCCAACAACATCATCGAGCCGCTCTGGAATCGCAACTACGTCGACCACGTGCAAATCACCGCCGCGGAAACGGTCGGCGTCGAGCATCGCGGCGGCTTTTACGAAACCGCGGGAGCCCTACGCGACATGGTGCCCAATCATCTCTTCCAGCTCCTCACCATGACCGCTATGGAGCCGCCCATCTCCTTCGATGCCGACGAAGTCCGCAACAAACAGGCCGAAGTCCTGCACGCCATCCAGCCGCTCAGCCCGGAAGACGTGCTCACCTGCATGGTGCGCGGACAATACGGTCCCGGCGTTATCGACGGCGTGCCGGTCGTAGGCTATCGCGGCGAGCCAGACGTCGCGCCCGAATCCAACACGGAAACTTTTGTCGCCATGAAGCTGCAGATCGACAACTGGCGCTGGGCCGGCGTTCCCTTCTATCTCCGCACTGGCAAGCGCCTCAAGCGGCGCGCGACCGAAATCGTCGTGCATTTCCGGCGCACTCCCTTCGTACTTTTCCGCAACACCACGGTAAAAAATCTAGAGACCAATCGCCTCGTCATCCACATCCAACCCAACGAGGGCATCTCCCTTAGCTTTGGCGCAAAGGTTCCCGGCACGGTAATGAAGCTCGGCCTGGTAAATATGGATTTCGATTACTGCAACTATTTCGGCGCCGAGCACAGCACCGGTTACGAGCGCCTGCTGCGCGATTGCATGGCCGGCGATCCCACGCTCTTTCAACGCGCGGACATGGTAGAAGCCGGTTGGAGCGTGATCCAACCGGTTCTCGACGTTTGGCACGCCTTGCCCCCTCGCGGCTTTCCAAATTATCCCGCCGGTTCGTGGGGACCAGTCGAAGCCGAAGAGCTGCTCGAACGCGAAGGCCGCGCGTGGCGCCCCATCGGCGAAGAAGAGATCGACCACGACCGCGGCTGCGTGGAAGAAGGCGACAACGTCGCTGCTGCCCGGCGTCAAGCCACCGACTGAGGCATTTCGGAGAGATTGATTGTGCCACCCGATGTCCGAATTCTGACCAACATCGACGCCATCGCCAAACGCGCCGCTCAGGATTTCGTCCAGTCCGCAACGCAGGCCGTTTCGGAAAAGGGCTCCTTCACGGTGGCACTTGCAGGCGGTTCCACGCCAAAAGCCCTGTATTCTCTCTTGGCCGGCGACGCCGCTCTGCGCTCGCAGGTTCCGTGGGATAAAATGTACGTGTACTTCGGTGACGAGCGCAGTGTCGGCCCGGACCATGCCGACAGCAACTTCCGTATGGCTACCGAGACAATGCTCTCGAAAGTTCCGATAAAGCCCGAGCAAGTCTTTCGCATCAAGGGCGAGTACAAGGACACGGAAAAAGCCGCGCAAGAATACGAACAAGTCTTGCGCACATCCTTTAAAATAGCCGAGGGTCAATTTCCGCGCTTCGACCTCGTGTTTCTGGGAATCGGGAATGAGGGCCACACAGCCTCGTTGTTCCCGGGAACCAAGGCGCTGGACGAAACCAAGCGCCTCGCGGTGCGCAACTGGGTGGGCAAGCTTTACACCAACCGCGTCACATTGACCGCACCGGCAATTAATAACGCGGCGCGCGTCATCTTCATGATCACCGGCGCGGACAAAGCTCTGGCGCTGAAAGGCATTCTGGAAGGACCGTACGAGCCGGAGCAATTGCCGGCACAACTGATTCAGCCGCCGAACGGCAAACTACTTTGGCTGGTGGACACCGTCGCCGGCGGCATGCTCTCGATAGGAATTCGCGAATAAGGCAAGGAGAAACACCATGGCAACCACAAGCGTAACAGGCAGCAAAATTGAAACGTACCTCGGCGCGAAGGCCGATTCCCTGCTCGGCTTCAAGTCGCCCAAAATCCCCAAGGAGCGTCTGCACCTGCCCGGGCCAGACTTCATCGATCGCGTGTGGACGATTTCCGACCGCAATGTTCGCGTGCTCGCAAATCTCCAGCGCCTATTCCGCCACGGCCGCCTCGATGGAACAGGTTATCTGTCCATTCTTCCCGTGGATCAGGGCATCGAGCACTCCGCCGGCGCCAGCTTCGCGAAAAATCCCGACTATTTCGATAGCGAAAACATCGTCAAGCTCGCCGTCGAAGGCGGCTGCAACGCGGTCGCCTCCACACTCGGCGTGCTAGGCTCGGTGGCCCGCAAATACGCGCACAAAATTCCTTTCATCGTGAAATTGAATCACAACGAACTGCTTACCTTTCCCAACAAGTTCGACCAAATCTTTTTTGGCACTGTAAAAGAAGCCTGGGACATGGGCGCAGCCGCCGTCGGCGCTACCATCTATTTCGGCTCCGACCAGGCCGACCGCCAAATCGTTGAAGTCAGCCGCGCGTTCGCGGAAGCTCACGAACTTGGCATGGCCACTGTTCTCTGGTGCTATCTGCGCAACCCCGCCTTCAAGAAAGACAAGGACTATCACCTCGCCGCCGACCTGACCGGGCAAGCCAATCATCTTGGCGTCACCATCCAGGCCGATATCATCAAGCAAAAGCTTCCCGAAAATAATGGCGGCTACCAAGCTCTAAATATGGGCGATTCCAGCTACGGCAAATTCGACAAGCGCATCTACACAGATCTCGCCAGCGATCATCCGATTGATCTCTGCCGCTATCAGGTCGCCAACTGCTACATGGGCCGCTCTGGCCTGATCAATAGCGGTGGCGCCTCCGGAGCCAACGATTTCGAGGAAGCCGTGACCACCGCAGTCATCACCAAGCGCGCCGGCGGCACCGGCCTCATCTCCGGCCGCAAAGCCTTCCAGCGCCCCATGAAGGAAGGCGTCCAGCTCCTGAACACAATCCAAGACGTCTACCTCAGCCCCGAAGTCACCGTCGCCTAAAGCGCAAATGCCTGTAGGGGCGCAGCACCGCTGCGCCCCATTTCAGCAACCAACGCTCTTCCGGCTGCTTCGTTCTTTATTCCTAGTCAAATCGCCTGCTTTCGTTTGCCCGTTGACGTATTCCTGAGTACTATCAACCCTCGCTGAATCCTCGGAAACGTTTCCAAAGGAAAGCCGTCTGTTCGGGTGATGCGTCAAAAGCGGAGTCTGCGTGTGTGGGTGCACTAACAAAGTGCCGCCCCCAGCGTAGCGAGCATCAAGGAGAGAAAAAATGAAGAAGGTAATTGCAGGCGCAGGTCTGGCTCTGGTTGCGTTACTAGGTACCTCTTTCGTGTTCACACGGGCCGCGAGCAAAGCGGCAGCGGTGCCCGCGCCAAGTCCTTCCCAGGTCGTGCTTTCCCAATGGAATGAAATCGGGCGCAAGCTGGTTGCCATGGCGGAGGATTTTCCCGAAGACAAATACGACTTCAAGCCCACTCCGGCGCAGCGCTCCTTTGCCGAGCAGATGCTGCACGTCTCCGCCTCAATGTACTACTTCACTGACACCGCGCAGGGGCAAAAGCCGCGCTATCCCGACGATCCGAAACGCGACGGCTTGAAGACGAAAGCGGAGATTCTGACGTTTGCCAGGAAATGCGTCGAGGACGGCGCGGCGGTCATCAAGTCCAAGGGTGACAAAGGCATGGCGGAATGGATCACCGAGCCGGAAAGCAAGCAGCAAGTGCAGATTTCCGATCTCGCTTACGGCCTCACCGAACACTCCGGCGAACATTACGGCCAATTGGTGGTGTATTACCGTGTCGCTGGACTGGTTCCACCAGAATCGCGCCCGAAAAAGTAGTGAACCCTCTTGTGTGTTTGTAAAGGCTTGCTAGGATCTGCCGATGCCGACGGCGCCGCTCGCGCCGTTTTCCAGGATGGCGGTTAATTGCGCCGGGTCTGCCGTGGGCGGCAAGCACGATTGACCTGCGCAGATCACCGCCACGGCCTTGTCCGCTTGCAGATGCGGCAACGTTTCCTTTAGCGCTTCAGGAAGATTCTCGATCATCGTCCCGTTTTCGCCGGTAGCGGTAAACCGCATCACGGACTTGCCAAGACGGAAAACTCGATTCGCCGCAACTTCCAGTGAAAGAGCCGCGGGATCATCAGCGCGGCCGGTGATCAGCACTTGCATCGGATGCCCCGCGAAAAGAAGCGCCGCCAAACCGTACGTCGCCGCGAACAGCCCATACTGCGGCGCAATCCCCGCGAAGGCTTCCAGCGTTTTCTGCGCGAAGTTGTAGTAACGCTCATCGCCGGTAAAAGCGTGCATGCGAACGAGCGCGATAATCGCCACCGAGTTCGCGCCAGGCGTAGGTGAATCCTGAAAGGGTTTGCGGCGAACATCCAGGCCGCCAAGCGGCGCGGCATTGGAAGGACGGTCAAAGAATCCACCGCCCTGCGCATCCGCGTAGTACTCCAAAAGGTAATCAAGCGTGTGTTGCGCGGCGCGAAAATACCGCGGATTCAGTGTCGTCTCGTAAGCGTCCAGCAACGCTATGACGCTGAACACCTGATCGTCCAATGAGCCTTCCAGCCGCGGGCCGCCGATGCGATGCGCAAATCCTTTATCTTCCGTCCAGGCTTCCTCCAGCATGCGATTCATCGTTTTCAGCGCGAAATCGCGGCAGTTGTCGCCGATGGAACCGCCTAGAATGCGCGCCGCTTCCAGGTACGCGGAGACAAACATCGCGTTCCAGGAAACGTACATCGTCGTGTCGATGTACGGTGTAATCCGCCGGAGCCGGCCCGCTAACATCTTGTCCTTTGCGCGCGCTACCGTCAGGCGCACGGCGGTTTCGTCGCCGCCCAGGGTCTTGGCGATTGCACCGGGATCGCGCGCCACCCACAAAACATTTTTCGCGGGATTGTGGTGCATTTCGCCCCGCGCCTCGATGTCATAATAAAGCTCGATAATGCGTGCTTCGGCCGGCAGCAGCACCTCGCGAACTTCTTCAAGCGTCCAGGTAAAGTAATCGCCGTCATCCGAAAGGCAATAATCCGCATCCTGGCTGGCATAAAACCCACCGCTGTGCTGGTCGGAGAGCAACTCATTGACCCAACCGATGATGCCCTCGGCCGTCTCGCGCAAAAAGGAATTCTGCGTTACCTGCCAGCCGTGTAGGTAATTCTTGAGCAACTCGGAATTGTCGTAGCTCATTTTCTCGAAGTGCGGCACCAGCCAGCGATCGTCGACCGAATAACGATGGAAGCCGCCGGCAAGCTGGTCATAGACGCCGCCGCGTGCCATTTTTTCCAGGGTCGTTTCCGCCATGGCGAGCAGATGCTTTTCCTTGGTTTCCTGGTAGCGCTCGAGAACCAGTTCAATCGCGGAAGCGTGCGAAAATTTCGGCGACTGCCCGAATCCACCGTTGCGAATGTCAAAAAGTTTGGTGATTGATTGCACTTGCGCGTCCACCACGCTAAGGTCGAACTTCGCTCGCGCCCCATTGAACGTTTCCGCCTGAGCTACCGCATCCGCTAGCGAATTCGCAGCGCGCTCCAGGTCCGCGCGCTTGTTGCGATACGAATCGGCCACTGCCAGCAACACCCGCCGGAAACCCGGCCTTCCGCCCTGATCGTCAGGCGGGAAATATGTCCCGCCATAAAAAGGCTTCCCATCCGGGAGCAAAAAGCCGGTGAGCGGCCAGCCGCCTTGGCCTGAAAGCGCGCTGATGGCGGACTGGTATCGCGCATCCACGTCCGGGCGTTCGTCTCGGTCGACTTTGACGGCCACAAAATTCTCGTTGATGATCTTGGCGATTTCGGTGCTTTCGTAGCTTTCGCGATCGATGACATGGCACCAGTGGCACCACACCGCGCCGATATCCAGCAGCATGGGCTTGTTCTCAGATTTGGCGCGCGCAAAAGCGGCGTCGCCCCACTCGTACCAATCGATGGGCTGGTGAGCAGCCGAACGAAGGTAAGGACTAACCGAGTCTTTGAGTCGATTCTCAGGTTGTGACGACAAGCGAACTCCCATAGAGCGAAAACGACCTGTTAAAGATCACTACGCGCGGAAACCCGAGATACACGGCGTGTGTCTCTCGGGATTGCCGCTGGGAAAATCTGGTTGAACGCCCAACAAACTGCAGACTTACTGAACAACGTCCCCCGGACCGAGGTCGCGCGGATCCAGCGGCTTCCGGCCCGAGAAGCCTTCGTCCTGGCGATGGTAGAAGCGGATCCGATCCTCTCCAAGGCGCCAGCACAAATACACTTCTTCGTTGTTGATCAGGGCCGGGAAGTCGAGTAGGCCAACCTCAAGATCTTTGATGAGGCAACCCGTTTCAAGGATGCGGTTCAGCGAGGACTTAAGCGTTTCAGCAAGCTGCTGATGCTCGACTCGGAGGGTGGCGAGCTTCTCGTACGGCACGATCACCCCCCCCATCATGGTAATCCGGGCGGAAACTGCCGTAAGGTCCGTTTCAAGCCCGGCAAGCTTTTTGCGGCAATCCATCGCTTCCACCAGGAACGGCTCAAGCTCCTTGCGGGCGCGTTCGGCTTCGGTCAGGGTGAAAAGTCGCTGCTCCGGTTCCGGCGTATCATCCGGGTTTTGTTCGTCGTCTTCATCCGCCATGATAATTCCGTTCTGGCTGTCGGCCCTCGGGATGGGCGGGTGCTATGTAGTACATCCTACACTGTGCTAGCGCAAGCTTAACATGCGATCAAGGGCTATGCGCGCGAAGTGGCGGGTGCGCTCATCCACGGAAATTTGGTTAACCACGTTCCCGGCGGCCAGATTATCCAGCGCCCACAGCAAATGCTGGGGGGTGATGCGAAACATCGTGGTGCATACGCAAATGCTTGGGTCGAGGGACATAATCCGTCGGTCCGGCATTGCTTTGCTGAGCCGATTGACCAAGTGAATCTCCGTACCCACGGCCCACTCCGAACCCACCGGCGATTGCGAAATCGCCTTGATAATTCCTTCTGTCGAGCCGATCTCGTTGGCAGCTTGCGCCACTTCATACCGGCATTCCGGATGCACGATGACCCGAATACCCGGATGCGCGCGGCGAACCCGCTCGATGTGTTGCGGCTGGAAGCGCTGGTGTACGGAGCAGTAGCCCTTCCATAAGATGACCCGCGCCTTGCGGATCGCTTCCGGAGAATTGCCCCCGAAATCCTGATATGGGTCCCACACGATCATTTCGTCAAGTGGGATACCCATGCGAAAAGCCGTGTTGCGACCGAGGTGCTCGTCCGGCAGAAACAACACTCGCTCGCCACGCTCAAAGGCCCACCTCATCACCGCGGCCGCATTCGAACTGGTGCAGACAGAACCGCCATGCTCCCCGGTAAAAGACTTGATAGCCGCCGTGGAATTCATGTAGGTGACGGGAACAAGTCTAAGATCGCCGACGGAGGCTAGCTCTTCCCAGCACACTTCCACCTGACCAATATCCGCCATATCCGCCATCGAACAGCCGGCGTTCAAATCAGGGAGGATCACACTTTGGTGAGCACGCCGCAGAATGTCGGCGCTTTCCGCCATGAAATGCACGCCGCAAAAAACGATGTAGCGCGCATCCGCTTCCGCAGCCTGAAAAGAAAGCTTCAGGGAGTCCCCGCGAAAATCCGCGAATTTCACGACTTCATCGCGCTGGTAATGGTGGCCCAGCACGACTACGTCTTTCCCGAGGCGAGCTTTCGCCGAGCCAATCCGCTCATCCAGGGAATTGTCCGGCACAAGCAAATACGAATCGAAATCGCAGCCCACGCCCGGTTCGATTTCGGGCGCGCGCACCGTTTCTGGCTGCTCGCTGCCGATTAATGTAGAGGAATTCGAGATAGAGATAAGGGTGCTCATCGCCTTTTCACGACTGCTAATGGGATTAGATAGCCCTAGGGATTTCCCTGCTAATTAGATGAATCTTCTCAGCTTTGGGGTGCAATTCTCCACTTATCCCCCAATAAACACCATGGTACGCGAGGGTGGTACGAAGTCCGGTTCATTGATGCGGTGTCCCTCTTCTTTTTCTATGATTACTGAGTTAATATATGCAATCACATTCTCATCCGAGGCCCCCTCGCGTAGCAGCGCGCGCAGGTCGTGATCGTCCTTGCTGAATAGGCAGGTGCGCAGCTTACCATCCGCGGTCAGCCGGATACGCGAGCAATGTCCGCAGAAAGGCTGCGTCACCGGAGCAATGAGCCCGATCTCGCCCGGCGCGCCATCCGCAAAGCGGTACCTACGGGCCGTCTCGCTGCGCTCATGCGCAATTTGCTGCAGGGGCCACCGCGCGTGAATCCGGCTGTATATCTCGGCGGCGGGCACAACCAAGCCCCGATTCCAGTGCCGGTCCGCATCCAGCGGCATGTATTCAATGAAGCGCATGATGACGCCGCGCTCGCGCGCGAATTCCGCAAAGGCTTCCACCTCATCATCATTGATGCCGCGGACGAGCACCGCGTTAATCTTCACCGGAGCTAGCCGGGAATTCTGCGCGGCATCGATACTCCCCAAAACCGTCGCAAACGATTTCGTCCGCGTGATTTTCTCAAATCTGGCGCGGTCCAGCGAATCCAGGCTGATATTTATCCGCCGCAATCCCGCTTGGATGAGCCGCTCGCACCGTTCCGCCAGCAAGTGGCCATTCGTGGTCATCGATAAATCTTCGACGCCTAACGCGTGCAAGCGCGCGATGTAATCCTCCACGCCCTCGCGAACCAGCGGCTCGCCACCGGTAACACGAATTTTTCGTATGCCTAGGCCCAGGAAAATTCGCGCCAGGCGGTCCAGCTCGGGCCAGGAAAGAATCTCATCGTGATCGCGATAATTTTCTGGGTCGGCTGAGCGGCAATACACACACCGAAAATTGCAGCGGTCGGTCACAGAGATGCGCAGGTCCGTAATCTGGCGGCCGAATTTGTCGTGCAGTGTCATGAGAATTTCTCGTGCGGCGTCAATCGTGCCCAGTACCTGCCATAAAGCAAAAAACCTGAATCCCTATGCTTGGATTCAGGTGGCAGACGAAAAAGTACACTTTTTCGTCATTGGCTCCTTTCCAAGCGGGAGGCCCAGCCGTTTCCAGCCGAACCCTCATTCCCGGCCACATCGCCAGGACATCGCCCCTGCCGCCATAGGTTGTTTCCCCGTAGGCGCCAAGGGTCGGAGTTTCGTGCTTAGTCTAGCGCTGTGCAGTCAAGACTGCAATTCGGTACAATCTGCGCCTAGGCCTACCAACTTAGAGGACGGGAGTTGAAATTTTGGCACTGAGACCTGACGAACGCGTCACAAACGTCGCCTTAGCGGCCGACTCGCTCTCGGTCGCTTTGATGGACGGCCGCATTATCTCGGTCCCCCTCACCTGGTATCCCAAGCTGCTGCACGCAACCGAAGAGCAGCTCAAGAATTGGAAGATAGCCGGTGGCGGATACGGCATTCATTGGCCGGACTTGGACGAAGACATCAGCACCGAAGGCCTGCTCCGCGGCGCACCCGCGCCTCACCACTCAGCGAAAGTCTAACGCCTATTCTGGAACGGGGTTTGATGGCTCGGCAACCCCCTGTAGCCGTCTGTGGTACAGTTTTCGCCACGCCATGCGGATCTTCGTTCTCGGCGCCGGCGCCACCGGCTCTCTCCTCGCGCAATTGTTAGAGCGGCAAGGACATACGGTCTGGTGCGGTGACCGCGATTTACAGCGCGCTCACCATTTCCTCGGCAGAAGCAGCAGTATCGCCATCACGGACGTGAACGCCAGGAACCTGTATGGCATCGTCCGAGCTGCCCGCGGCTGCCAGCTCATCGTCAACGCCTCCGCGTCGGTCTTCAATCAGATTGTCATGCGCGCCGCTCTGCGCCTGCGCGTGCATTATGTGGACCTGAGCTCTCACCTCACACAAAACCCGTTTAAAGCCGAGCAGTTGGCCTTCGCCAAGCGCTTCGAAGAAAAGAATAAGCTTGCCTTGATCAACACCGGCGCCGCGCCCGGGCTCACCAACCTGCTGGTCAAGCGCGCCGCGGAAATGCTCGACACCGTGGAAACGGTGCAAATTCGCCTTTACGAAAGCAGCGAAAGCGACGACCCGATCTCCCAATGGTCGCCCGAAGGCACCTTCGACGAAGCAATCTCCCATCCGCGAGTTTACCGCGCAGGAAAATTCCACATGGGCAAGCGTTTCGCCGAACTCGAGAAATTTCGCTTCCCCGACCCTGTCGGAAATGCGAATGTAGTTCTCGCCGCGCAGGACGAAGTGGCCACGCTCCCCTACTACATCCCCATGCAAAGCATGGACGTCAAAATCGGCGGCAACGAGTTCGATCGCCTGCGTCGCTGGTACAAACAAGGCAAACTCTCGAAATCGCGCGGCATCGTGCGCCAACGGTTTCCGCAAACTTTATCTCCGCGCAAAATCGCCGCGCTGATTCGCCAGGGCATTTTGCAAAACGCGCGTTTCGCGGCCGTAGTGCTAACCGCCGGAATCAAACGCCGCGCCAAGCAGGAACAGCGGCTGCTGATCCGCACCGATTGCATCTTCCCCACCCTCTATCAGATTCGCCAGCAAGGCCTTTACACCACGCCCGTGGCTTACGCGACGGCCCACGTAGCTGCCTTGTTTATCAAGTTCTTCCCGCGCGATATGGCAGGAGTGTTTCCGCCTGAAGCTTTGCCGGTGGAAACGCGGCGCGCAATTATTGCCGGCATCCGCAAGCACAGCGTGCGAATCAACCACCGGACAAATGTGGTGCGGAACAGTGAAGAAGAAGACGAATTCTGATTTCGCCGCCAGGAGCGGTGTTACGGGTTGCGTGCTAGGGGTTGCGCGCTACGGCCGCGCCTCAAATATCAAGTTAAATGGCGTCTCTGTAGCCCGGCGGAAACGTGTGAATCCGCCGCTCGTCACTACTTCACGCAGCCGCTTCTCGCCCGCCTGTGCTCCCAGCGCCAAGCCCACTTCCTGCGACAAAGACGCTGGCGTGCAAAGCAGCGTCGACGCGCCGTAAAACGCGCGCCCGATCGGATGAAGGTTGTCCTCCAGCTTATCGCCCGCGTTAGGCTCGACAATCATCCACGTGCCCTCTTTCTTCAACGAACCGCGCACGTGCGTGGACGCCCCCGCCGGATCGCCCATATCGTGCAGGCAATCGAAAAAGGTCACAAAATCGTAGTCCTTGCCGGGATAATCCTTCGCCTTGGCCACTTCAAAGCGAATGCGATCCGCCACACCCGCATCTTTCGCGCGCTGCTTGGCGCTTTCAATCGATTTGTCGTGGTAGTCGAAGCCGACAAACTCCGACTTCGGATACGACTTCGCCATCAAGATGGTTGACGCTCCGAGCCCGCATCCCACGTCTGCCACGCGGCCGCCGCTTTTCAACTTCGCCTCGACTCCTTCAAGTGCCGGAATCCACGCGGAAATTAGATTTGCCGCATAGCCCGGACGGAAAAATCGCTCGGTACCCACAAAAAGCTCCGGATGGTGTTCGTGCCATCCCATGCCCTTGCCGGTTTTGAATCGCTCCGCAATGGCGTCTTCCGCCTTCACCGAAGCCAGCGCCACTTGGAACGCGCCGGGAAGAAATGCCGGGCTGTTTTCATCCGCCATCGCGAATGCTTGCTCCTCGCTCAGATGGAATTTGCCGCTGGGCGCATCATAGGTCACGTAACCGCCCGCGGCCTGGGCGGAGAGCCATTCGCGAATATACCGCTCGGCCGTTCCCGTCTTCTTTGCAAGCTCTGCAGGCGTTTGCGGTCCTGCGGCGGCAAGCGCTTTGTACAATCCCAAGCGGTCGCCAATGCGAATCAGCGCTGCGTTAAAGGTCGCGCCAAAGTCGACGATGGCTCTGCCGAGAAATTCGTTTAGCTTATCTGGATTGATGGCCATAAATCCTCCGTGGAATCGAAGGGCCGAGTCAGTGATTGCGCGAGTCTAGGCCGACGCCTTTTAAGAAAGCAAGCTGCCGTCGACCGCGGCACACCACTTGAGTCGCAGAAGAATAGGCTGGCAAGCCATCAATACGGTCGGCGTGCGGCAAATGGACGTCTGAAAAACCGTCCGTACAAGACAAATTCGAGGAGCGTCGGCCTCGCCTAATCTGCTGATACCGCTTTCGCTTGCCCTGCAAAATGAATCGTAATCAGAAAGCCGTTCGTGCCATCGTATGAGAAACTGTGGCCATGGCCTTCAAAAGCTTCGTGCTTATTTTTCCACATGCGGAAGCCGTTGTTGGACTGTGCCAGCCAATATTTCAGATTGTGTACTACCACTTCGTGGGCGGGATCGTCACCCTTGACTCGCTCCAGGATGATTTCGCCTTTTCCATTGTCCATCTTGGCGTGAGCTTCGCCGGTCTTCGTGTCTACCTTCCACATAAATCCGGCGGTGTCCACATCGGCGTGCTCCCATTTCATGGGATAAAGCTGCCCGAGAATGTCGTTGAAAGCGGCCTTTTGCGCCGGAGTGACGCTGGGATCGTAATGAATAACGACCCAAGAATCCTTTCCGGTGCTCCAATCACTGCCCAGATCCGTCGCCAGCCACACCTTGGCGCCGTCCAGTTTGGTGTCTTTGTAATAGCCTTTATCCGTGCGAAGCACGAGATTGGCTCGGCAATACTCGCCCTCGTGATGATGTGTAGAGCGCGTGTTGAAGTAGCACGGACAGAACATGTCGCAGCTGCACGCTTCAATGTAAGAAGCCGTGAGATCGAAATCAGGTTTGGCCGCAAGCGGCTTTTCCTGCGAGCCTGCTTCGTATTGTGCAAGCAGCAACCCGCCCGTGAGGCCGAGCGCAAGTATTAAAATGATTTTGCCTTTCATGGAACCTCCTGTGAACTGAAAGGGGAGGGATACCTAGGGATTTGGCAGGATTGTACACCCCGTGCGAACCACTGAGCAAGATAATGTACTCAGCAGCAGCGGTTCGGTCGCGAGTAACGGCGGTTGAGTTGTTGCACATAAAATTCCTGTGGGGTTAGCCGTTGGCATCCGTCGCCTTGGGCCGCCGAAGAGCGAAGGTAACGTTCATAGGCCGCATCCCCACACCATTCGCGCAGGCCACGCCAAAATCGACGTGCGAAGCGTCTGATAGTCCTTGTCGCGTATTGCATCAGTCGTCTCCCTGCGCCACGCCGGAATACCCCGGCGCCCATTGCGTTTGCACGTAGGGCGATTCATGAAGCGCCGGCGCGCGCCGGCTACTCAAGATCGCATACCACTGCACCAGCGCCTCCAAAATCAGTACGATCACCATCACAGCAAGGACCGCAGTTACCCCAGCGTCCAGACGCTGATTGAAAATGAGCCGCTGCGTGTCCACCAGCTTGGCAGCCGGAATTTTCCCCGCGGCAATTTGCGCCGCGAGCGCATTCGCATACGCCAGAAACCCGATGCGCGGATTTGCATCAAAGATTTTCTGATAGCTGGCCGTCATCGTAATGATCACCAGCCACGCCATCGGCAGCAGCGTCACCCAGATCCAATGCGTCCGCCCCATCTTCAGCAAAATTGTAGTGGCCACCACCAGCGCCACCGCCGCCAGCAGTTGATTCGAGATTCCAAACAGCGGCCACAGCGAATTGATGCCGCCAAGCGGATCGACCACGCCCTGGTACAGAAAATATCCCCACATGCCGACGATAATTGCGCTCGAGAGAAGGACGCCCGGCATCCATCCTGTGCGCGCAAATGGCTTCCACACGCGGCCGCCTAGTTCCTGCACCATGAAGCGGCCCACCCGCGTGCCCGCATCCAGCACCGTCAAGATGAACAGCGCCTCGAACATGATCGCGAAGTGATACCAGATGCTCAGCAGCCGTTCACCGCCGATCGTGTTGGAAAAAATCTGCGCCATCCCAACCGCCAGCGATGGCGCGCCGCCCGCGCGATTCCAAAGCGTCTGCTCGCCAACTGCATGCGCGAGCCCGGCCATCGTTTGCGCGGTCAGCGGAAAGCCCCAGCCGCTGATTGTAGCGGCAGCGGCATCCGGCGTTGCTCCCACAATGCTCGGCGGGCTGTTGATCGCAAAATAGACGCCCGGCGTCATCGCGCACGCCGCCACCATCGCCATCACTCCGACGAACGACTCCAGCAACATCGCGCCATAGCCAATAAATCGCGCGTGGCTCTCGCGCAAAATCATTTTTGGCGTCGTGCCCGAGGAAATCAGCGAATGGAATCCGCTAATCGCGCCGCAAGCGATGGTGATGAAGCAAAACGGAAAAATCTTGCCCGCGAAAACGGGGCCGCTGCCATCAATAAAGCGCGTCAGCGGCGGCATGAGCACGTGCGGACGCACAAACAATATTCCCGCGGCAAGCGCAAAAATCGCTCCCGCCTTGATGAATGCGCTGAGATAGTCGCGTGGAGCAAGCAGCAGCCAGACCGGCAGAGCCGACGCGGCGAATGCGTACACAATAATCGCAAACGCCAGGGGAACTCCGCCAAGCGTGAAAACTCGCGCCCAAGAAGGCGAATCCGCCACCCACTGCCCTGCTACGACGACGAACAAAATCAGAGCGACGCCCATCAGCGACCCTTCCAGCACGCGTCCCGGCCGCACGAAACGCAAATACACGCCGACTAGCAGCGCGATCGGAATGGTCATCGCCAGCGTGAAGGTCGCCCATGGCGACGCCTTCAGCGCGTTCACCACCACCAGCGCCACCACGCCAAGCAAGATGACCAAGATGGCCAGCACCGCGAGTTGCGCGATGAATCCGCTGCGCCTGCTCACCTCTTCACGGGCCATCTGCCCAATCGACTTGCCATCTCGCCGAATCGAGCAAAACAAAATAATGAAATCCTGCACGCAGCCAGCAAAGGCCGCGCCGGCAATCAGCCACAGCGTCCCCGGCAAATACCCAAACTGCGCGGCCAAGGTGGGGCCCACAAGAGGTCCCGGCCCGGCAATCGCTGCGAAATGGTGCCCGAACAAAACCCATTTGTTCGTAGGCACAAAATCGCGCCCGTCGTCATTGCGTTCGGAAGGAGTCGCGCGCGTATCATCCAAAGCAAGAAGCCGCGCTGCCAGAAACGCGGAGTACAGCCGGTAGGCCACCAGATAGCAGCATAGAGCAGCGATTACAAACCACATCGCATTGAGCGACTCGCCGCGGTCAAACGCGATTTTGCCAAGCGCGCCAGCGCCCAGCACAGCAACCACAACCCAAATCAGGATCCGCGCAACTCGCGTCACGTCAAAAGCCCCACATCCGTATCACACCCACCGAAAGTCCGCCGAGCGCATCGTATGCGAGCCCCGCCCGAGCGTCAATTCCGTTTAGACGCTTCCTCCGCTCCAGCATTAGCACATTGGTCGTTGGGAACTTTCCAGCTAGAATCTGCTCCACCAATCTCACTTCGCCAATGAAAGGTGCTTCATGCGCCGACATGGTGCGGGCTTTTTCGTCACGCTGTTCGCTCTGCTGACCGTCCTGCTGCCCCCTGTTCTCCGCGCGCAGCAAAAGCCGGAACCCGCTCCGCCCAAAACTCTCGACGAACTTCAGAAAGCCATAAAGAGCGAGTTGGACAAAAATCACGCGCCGGGCGCGGGCGTCGCCCTCATCTCCCGCGGCGAACTGCTTTGGTGCGGCGGATTTGGCGACGCGGACATCGCCTCCAAGAAGCCTATGACGTGTGAGACAGAGTTTCGCGTCGGCTCTATCAGCAAGAGCTTCGTCGCCCTCGCGCTGCTCAAACTCCAGGAAGAAGGCAAGATCAACCTCGAAGCCCGTCTGCATGACGTCGCGCCCGAAGTTCCCATGCAGAATGCCTGGGAGTCTACGCATCCCGTCCGCGTCGTGAGCTTGCTCGAACACACTGCCGGCTTCGACGACATGGAAGCCGCGGAAGTGTACAACGCTCACGACCCCTACGATTACCCGCTGCTCGAAGTCTTCAAGCGCTTTCAAGAGCCGCAAATTGTGCGCTGGCCGCCGGACACCCGCATGTCCTACTCCAATCCCGGTTACGGCATCGCGGGCTACCTCATTGAGAAAATCAGCAGCCAACCCTACGACAAATACATCCACGATACATTTCTGCAGCCGCTTGGCATGACCAATGCAGACTATCGCTTCACCGACGCCAACAAGGCGCTCCTTGCCGCGGGATATGATGGCAAGACCACTACGCCGGTTGGCTATCCGTACATTTATCTCCGGCCGGCCCGGAGATTTGAAAGCCTCACCCGGTGAACTCGCCAAGCTGGTGCAATTTCTTCTTCGCCGCGGCATGGTTGGGCAAACTCGCCTGCTCACCCCGGAATCGATCCTCCGAATGGAGACTCCGAAAACCAGCTCCGCGGCGCAGCATGGCTTTCGCCTTGGCTACGGCTTGGCCAATTACACCGGAGTTGCCGGCGGCGTTCTGACCCACGGTCACGACGGCGGCATTGACGGCTTTATCTCTTCCTATCGCTACATGCCGGAACAAAATTGGGGCTACGTCGTACTCTTGAATGACGCGGGCGCGGGCGAAGCGCTGGAAAACATCAATCGTCTGGTTATCGAATTTCTTTCCAAGGATTATCCCAAGCCTTATAAACCGGTGAATGCCACTGCGCCTGCTGAACTGCAATCTTTCGCCGGCTATTACGCGCAGCGCGCGCCCCGTTCGCAGATGTTGGCGTTTCTCGACGATTTGGCCGGCGGCATCCGCATCCGCGCGCTCGACGGTCAACTCACGCGCTCCTCCATGTTCGGCAAGCCGCAGCCGCTGCTTGCAGCCGGGAAAAATCTCTTCCGCACCGACAAAGAACCCGAAGGGACAACCTTGTTCTTTGCCGACGAAGCCGGTCACATGGCGTTTACTTCCATCGGAGACGGCGGCGTGTCGTACGCTGGGAGGACCACTCCGCTCTGGCCCTACGCGCGTATCGTTGTGCTTGTGCTCTGCGCCACACTGATGCTCAGCTCCGTGGCTTTCGCGGTGGTCTGGCTCCTGCGCAAACTCTTCGGAAGAATGAAAGGCGTGCAACACCTGGCCGTGCGCGCAGTCCCGCTGGTCGCGGTTCTCTCCTTGGCGGCCATCCCATTTTGCTTCAACGCCCTGCACGGCAGCGCGATTGGCACAGCGAATATATTCACCATCGGAATTTACATGGCCACCATTGTGTTCGCCCTGCTCTCGCTGCTAGGCGTGGTGCTAGCCCTCCGCGTTCCCAAAACCGAAATCAACCGCGCAGTCCGCATCCACTCTCTGCTGGTTTCCCTGGCCTGCTGCGTAGCAGCCCTATTCTTCGCCTCCTGGGGCCTAATCGGCCTACGCCTCTGGGCCGCGCAATAAACTGCTGTACCTCTTCCTGAATCTGACATAGAGGATAAGCGGTTAAAGGTTGGCTTCAACCGGACAACCCCTCATAAGGCCATCCGCCGAACCCGCCAACACTGTTGCGGCGCAATCCGAGAATCTCGAGCCCTCGATACCAGCTGGCTCGGAATCGGGAAGGCTTTGCGACGCGGATAGCGCTAGCCTCATTTCCTCCTGTTCTCCCTGAGGCCAGAACTTCCAGCCCAGCTTCCTGCCAGCGAAGTAAAACGTGAGCAAGATCTTCTTGCGGTTGCGCTGCGCTTTCTTGAATTAGAAGGACGCGGCGCACTCCTTGTTCTCGCAGAAATTTCGCCGAAGGAAAATCCTGTGGAAAGACCTTCCATCGATTGTCGAAAAGATCGGCGTCCGAGACATGGTCACCCTTCATTCGTTGGGAATCGAGCAAAAACGCAGGAGGAGCGTTAGACACAATAGGAATCTCTTGTAGGACCGGAGCAATGGCGCAAAGGGCGAAAAGCAAGTCGCGCATATCCACCACTGCCGTCGCTTTTGCCTGTCCGATACCACCTTGGGCTCCATGAGGCATGGGGCCCGCAACTGTGAATGGACCAGGAGAACCGTCGAGGACGGCGACGGGACGAAAGCCTAGCCGTGCTAGGGCTAATCCATATCGGATGGAATCGCCACCAGGAAGGTCAACGATAACGGCCAAACGGAATCGAATCGCAAGCCGTTTAAATCGGGAAAAATCTCCAACGATTTTTCACGCTCGGTATCCAAACACACGATTTGTGCGAAGGGCACCGGTATAACCCATTGCGACCAGATCGAGTCCGGTGGCGCCCATACCTCGTAAAGTTCTTCGGGCGTCATTGAATCTCACCTCGCGCCGTTTCTATGATCAACACGGCCGCATCTTGCGCATTTTGATCGATAATCGGGCGCTCCGCGACCCGGCCATAAAATCCCGCCGCTTTGCCGCCAATGGTGAATACCCCCAGGCAGGGATACAACGCGCACTTTTCTGTGGCAATTGGCACGGCGGCAAATCGCTCCTGTGCGACCCACTCCATTGGGTTTTGTCTCGCAGACCAAAAAATCTCCGCGAGTTCGTCTTTTGGGGTTATTCCGGGCATCCCGATGCCTTCTCCAACCCTTCCTAAAGCCGGCTTCAAAATCGAGTAATCGTCGAGCATGGACTTGATGTAGTTGGCTTCCCGAGTTTTCGGCAGAAGTGTTCGCCAAGTGGATAAATCGGATTTCAGCTCATCCCAGACTAATGGAAATCGCTTTGTCTGCAAGATTATCGCCGATCCGGGATTGCTCAAGGCTGTCTTAGAACCTGAGAAGTATGGCTGCCAGGAGTCTTTGTTCGGAAGATTTGGCAACCATTCGGCGGGAAAGAACCGCACAAGTATTCGCGGACATCCCGAAGCATAAGCGCTGCGAATCTCGGCCGACCCATCAACCCAATGGATGTGCGCGGGACTTACCAGGCAAGCTTCGATCCCCTTCTTCTTCAAATAAAGCGAGAGATGCCGCATCACCTGACGGTCATCGCTGTAAGCTGTCGCATGAACGAGAGCGGCGAAGCCTCCCGACCCTACCGCATCGCAAATCGCCTGAGCATACATCTCGGAAGTGTTCGTGGGCGCTGACACACCGGAAAGAGCATCGGCGAAAAGGCTATTCCAGTCGCTTGCTTCTATAAGGCCGCCCGGCACATCCGCGTTTACTTCCGAAATGCGCCACCCTTGCGAGGTAAAGTGAAAATCAAACCGCATCACGCGGAGGTTTTGAGGAGAAGACCCGGAGTTTTCGCACTCCCGAAGAGCGCACCGTATCTTCCTTGGAAGTCCGAGCCTCCGCAGCAGCTTTGGCTGCTTGACTATCTCCTGTTCGGCAGAGAGAGCCTCTTGGGAAAGCGCCTCTGCCGTCCTCTGCAAGAACTCCACAGTTTCTGATTCGATTAAGAGCGGGAAACCCGCCAGCACGGAGTGGTCTTCCGACTGCACATCCCACTTACAGGCCTCGAAAATTACTTTGGAGCGCAGTGCGAGCCAATCTTCTTGGCCCAGCGTTCTCCCGGCGTAGACGCCTGGCTCCACTAGAAGAGGCCCCGTCCATACACGTAGAACACTGCAAGGGAAACGTAGCCGATTGCCATCGCTGCGGAATAGGGGAATTGATTCGTCCATGAGTTGGCTGGATATTTGCGCAGGCGCAGTTCGAGAAATGCCACTGCTGCCGTAAGGGCAGCCGCGGGCCATGCGTAGGCCCCGAATTCGATCAGCGTGCGTGACGCCGAATACCAGTCACCCGCTATTCCGCCGCCTAGTACGATCCCTGTCGCCACGAACCAACCAGCCACACGAATTCCGGCGAAGACATTGCGTTCAATAGTGATCGTATCTCCAATCCAAGCGATGCGATCGAAAACGACCCAAAGCAAAAAGAGAGAAATCGTCGAGAGCATCGCGCAAAAGAGAACAACCTCTACGCCAGGCCCATTGCCTATATTTGCGCCGGCAAAACAACAGGAGGCCGCCACAACTTGACCTGCACTGACAATTGCCGCGGCGGGATTCCGCCTTTCGATCGCGTCATCGCGCGTGCCGACGCCTAGGAAAGCGAAGGCCCACTGCGTAGCGCCCACCCAGACCAATCCCAGCGCGCAATATTGGACGATAATCTCGGGGTCCGAGCGAACGTCGGCGGACGACATCTTCGCAAGCACACCAAGAAAAAATATCCCGCACAGCGACGGGAGAATGACGCCAAGCCCGATGCGCATAAAGCGCTGAGGAGAAGTAACTCCGTTGATTTTGAGCGTAAAAAACCAGCGGACCCAGAATAAGAGGGCCAAAGGGACGCTGAATAGAAGAAAGTTGTCCATTCGCTTTGCCGCAAATTGCGCTCTTATGCGAACACTCCGTAAATGAGGTTTACGGCGTCACGTAAACCATTGCAAGAAAAAAATGGTTTTAAAAATTAAATCTTGCTTGAAAAGAAGAATGCCCAACCTTGGGGTACGAGCGTCGTGGATGCTTTCTTCAAGCCGTTGCCACTACTGCATTGTCTTTTTACCGCAGCGTTGATTGCTTCCACGAATCGCAAGACCGCTCACTTCTTGCGCATCCAGACGCCCCACGTGGCCGGCCCGGCTTCCTCATCGTTCATTGGGCGGCCCGCCGCTTTGAGGGCCAGCTTTATCTGACCGTGATGGTAGCCCTCGTGCCAGATCATATGCTGGAGTAATAGGATCGGGTGGTCATAGTGAATGTTCATGTCCCGGCCTGCCTCCACCCTGCTCTTCACTGCGTCCCTCACTGCCTTGGCGCTCTCGTCCAGCATCTGCGCAATGCGCTCACGGTTACGCTCAATCGCCCACTCTTCTTCGGGCAAGCTTCCGGCGAATTCGGGGGCATCCTCGAAAACGAGCACTAGTCGTACATAGTGGATGTGTGTGAACAGCTCAGCGATGGAAGGGCTGCCCTCCATCGCCTTGGCCTCCAGCCCTCCCTCCGGGAGGAGGCGGAGCAGGTTGACCAGGATGGTGTTGTTCCGGTCCCAGGAGTCCAGCAGAGCATCAAGCAAGCTTTGGTCTTGTGAGTCCCGCATATCTACACCCTATTTGTTGATGGCGAAATTAATCCGCTATCTTATAGCGGCAATGACTCTCTCGAGCTGATCGTGTCTTGGCTCTTGCGCGGTCGGCAGGATGTCCCAGCCGGTGGACACCACGATGAGGTTGTATTCCGGCACCACGCGCAACTCCTGGCCGCCGAAGCCTCGCGCTGCCCATGCGAATTTTTCCGGCGATTTGCCCCACGGCTGCAGCCACCATTGAAAGCCGTAACCCCAGTGCCGGCCTTCGTCCTCTATGTTCATCGCCGGCTTTACCGATGCCTTCACCCAATCCGCAGGGACGATTTGCTTCCCTTCCCACACGCCGTTCTTCAGAGACAGAAAGCCAATCTTGGCCAGGCTTGAAGACGAAATGTAAAGTCCGCCTTCCGTGTCCGGCAGTCCCGTCGGCGACTGTTTCCAGTGGTAGGAAATCCCGAGGGGCTGAAACAGATGCTCCGCCGCATACTGATCGACGTTCTTGCCCGTGGCCTTCTTGAAGATGTGTGAAAGAAGCTGCGTGGCGCCGCTGCTGTACACCCACACCTTGCCGGGCTCCGCGGCCATCGGCTGATTGATCACGTACTCCACCCAATCGTGCTTCGACTCCATCACATCGCAGGAGTTTTTGGGATCGTTGTAGGGCAGGTCTTCATTCCATTCGAGCCCAGCCGTCATGGTCAGCAGATGACGCAGCGTGATGCGTCGCTTGCGCTCATCTAAATTCGCAATCTTGTACTCGTCGAAGTATTTCAGGATCGGTGTGTCCAGATCGGCCGGAAACTCATTCCGGCCGATGGCGATTCCAATCGTGAGCGAAGTCACCGTCTTCGAGACGGACTGCATGGTGTGCAAATCGCTGTGCTGGTAGTACGGGTGGAATTCCGCACTGAAATAGTTGTAGGGACCATGCATGTCATGGTTGAGAGGGCCTTCGTGCGTGGCAAGCTCACTGTAAATCTTGCCGTAGTCGTGTGGGTAAGACCGCGCAAGCACTTGCTTGCCATCGCGAATAATCAACATGCTGTCGACGAGCCCGTACTTTCCGCCTGCAATATCAGTATCGAGCGCGGTCAACGCCGCAGCGTCAAACCCCGCGGCACTCGGCTGTGTTAACGGCCATTCCTTTGTCGACGTCTTCTCCTGAGCCTGCGCCCACAGCAACAAAACGGATGCGAACGACGCAAGGAGCAAACACCCTCGCAGCGCATTCTGACCGGATCTCGTCTTCATTCGCTCTCCTCTTTGTCTCTGTGTCCCCTGTTACCCGCGAAAGGTGTCCTCTGTGGTGAACCTCTCGCCTTCTTCAATCATGCAACGATGTAAATCGTAGCAGCGGATGCAACTGCCGAAAGATTTTCACCACCTCATTGCGGAAGGTCTTGCGCGTGGCGGCAGCGGTGCCAAGCTCTTGCCGTACAATCCAGCCTCGCAACTTTTTCCAGTTCTCCGCTGCGGGCCACCCGGAGCGCTTGGTCCATTCCCCTTTTTCCACGCTGTACCAATAGCTTTCGTACTGGCGGCTCAGACGTTTCTTTTGCTCCATGAGCCATTTGGGATTAGCTTCAAGGCGCGTCGCCGCAATCTGGGCGAGAGCGGACTCCTTGCGCTTCGAACCGGAATAAATGCGGAAGCCTGCCGTAATGGTTTTCGCGGAAATTCCGACGTAAAGCTGGCCGCTTTCCGCTTTTCCCGGAAAGGGCACGGCGAATTTCAGATACATCTGCGCACGGTACGGCGTCTTGTCCTTCGCAAAACGCGTGTCGCGATTGATGCGCGAAAAGTTCGCGCCTGTGTGGCCGCGGCAATCGAAGCGCGCATCGAGCCGCAAAAGCTCGGGTGTAAGTTCTTCGCACAAAGCGCGCAGCGGCTGCACCACACACTGTTTGTAGCGATCGCGATTCGCCTCCATCCACTCCGTGCGATTATTGCGGGAGAGATCGCGAAAAAAGCGAAACGTCTCGCGCCCGATTAGTGAATCACTCTGTGACTTGCTTGGCGATTTCGCTTGAGCCATTACCTGAATCCGTTCGTTAGTGACAGCGGCAACCTAGCCTACACGATTCCTTTCACTCGTCAATTCGTCTATCCTGTGCGGCACAACAAATTGCCGTGCCACAGGCTTTCACTCGATTGTGCTTACTCGCGGTCGCTGCCTGTTTTCATGTTGCGAACTTTACGCCATCTTTCGCGGATGAAAAAACATCCCCGGCAAAAAAAGAGCCGTGGAAAGCGGAAGATTTTATTTACGGAGAGACGGGGGGGCAGTTTCGCATTTCGCCGGACGCGAAGTGGGTGGTGTGGGTGAAAACGAGCGGCGACAAGGATAAAGACGCGCGCGTATCCAACCTCGTTCTCTCCAGTTTGACCGAGAACCGGGAGATTCTGCTGACGCGTGGCAGCGACAACAACACGCAGCCGCGCTGGTCCCCCGACAGCGAATGGATCGCGTTCACCAGCACGCGCGCTCGTCCGAAGCCAAAACCGGATACGGCGCCAATGCAAATTTGGCTGATCAACGCGCACGGCGGCGAGCCTTGGGCGCTCACCGAACTTGCGCACGCGCCGAAACGGATCGAGTGGTTGGATAAAGACACGCTCATTTACAGCGCGGAGGAAGATCCAGCTCTGTACGAGCAGGAATTAAAAAAGAAGAAAGATGATTCTGAAGTTGTCGATGATGCGGAGCACACGGCACCGGTGCGGCTTTACAAAATCAATGTGAAAGACAGAAAAGTTACGCGGCTCACCACGAACACGGACTGGATTGAGGATTTCGGAGTTTCACCGGACCGAAAATATGCGGTTGCATCGCACGCGAAGAGTTTGCACTACATGTTCGATCAGAAAGTACGGCCCGTCGTGATTTTGCACGATTTGAGCGGCGGGGCGGACAAACAACTTTTTGCGGATTTGCGTGTGCGCGCGGAAGGATTTGAGTGGGCCCCGGATAATTCTGGATTTTATATGGCGACGCCGTTTTCCACGGATGCGCAATTTATGACCGCGGGCATCACCATTGTTTATTTTTATGACGTGGCCGCCGGGAAGAGCACGCAGGTGAATCTCGAGAATGCCAACGGGCTTGGCTTCGTTTTGCAGACGGTGCCGGGCGGATTTGTGGCGTCGCTTGCGGCGGGCAGCCATGACGAGCTGGCTTTTTATTCGGCGGAAAAGGGCGCGTCCGGATGGAGTTGGAAGCGGCAGAACATTAGCGGCGAGCATGCCAAGAATCTCGAAAGCTTCCGCGTCAGTGATTACGGCAATGCGATTGTGTATTCGACTTCCACGGCGAGCACGTTGTCTCAGCCGTTTCGCGCGCAGCTTGCGGGAGGCAAGATTCTTTCACCGGTGCAGCTTGCGAAGTTGAATGAAGGACTGGTTAGCGGGCGCGCTTACGCGAAGAGCGAAGTGATTCGTTGGAAGGGCGCGAACAATGAAGAAGTGGAAGGCATTCTTTATTACCCGACGAATTACGCAGAGGGAAAAAAGTATGCGCTGATCACCGCGATCCACGGCGGACCGATGGGTTCGGACAAGGATTTGTGGGACGAGAGTTGGGCCTATCCGATTCAGTTATTTACGCAGCGCGGCGCCTTTGTGCTGCGGCCGAATTATCACGGCAGCAATAATTACGGAGTGAAGTGGGCAGAATCGATTTGCTGCGGCAAATATTATGATTTGGAGACGCCGGACATCAATGCGGGCGTCGATTACTTGATCGCGCAGGGCAAAGCGGATGCGGATCGCATCGCGACGATGGGCTGGTCGAATGGTTCGATATTGTCAACGAGCCTGATCACAACGTATCCGGCACGCTACAGAGTGGCGAGCGTCGGTGCGGGCGATATCGAGTGGCTGAGCGATTGGGGCAACGTGGATTTCGGGCAATCGTTTGATGCGTATTATTTCGGCAAGTCGCCGTTTGAGGATCCGCAGCTCTACATCAACAAATCGCCGTTCTTCAAGATGGACAAGGTGCAAGCGCCCGTGCTGATTTTCCACGGCACGGCGGACCGCAACGTGCCCCCGGCGCAAAGCTGGTCCTATTTCCGCGCGCTGCAGCATTTCGATAAGACCGTGAAGTATGTGGTGTTCCCCGGAGAGCCGCACGGCCCGCGCAAGCTGACGCACCAGGTGCGCAAGGTCGAAGAAGAGGCCGCATGGTTCGACAAATACTTTTTCAAGACAGCAAAACCGGAAGACGAGGCGCTGAAAGAGGGTTCACCGCTGGCGGCTGCGCTGCGCACGAAACGTTTGGCGCGATCCAGCAGCAATTACGGCACGGCGTTCCCAGTAAAAGGCAAGACGGCCCTGATTCCCGAAGTTGTGAAACGCGGCGACCTGGAAATTGGGCGTTTTGAAGTGACACGCGCGCAGTTCGCCGAATTCGACAAAAACTACAAGGTGGATCCTGGTACGGAAAATTATCCCGCGAACGGCATTACGTTTGATCAGGCGAAGGCATATTTCGCGTGGCTCTCAAAGCTGACCGGGCAGACGTACCGCCTGCCTAATGAGAGCGAAGTTTCCGGCATGTATGAAAAGAAGGACGGAGAAAACACACTCGATTATTGGGCCGGGTATGCACCGAACTCCGACGATGCTGCTCGATTGAAGAGGAAGACGGCTGACCTTGCGGGCGCTGCGCCATTACTTAAACCGGTTAGAAGTTTCACCGGACAAGGGAAAGACGATGAAGAGCTAATTTTCGACTTGGGTGGCAACGTGGCGGAGTGGGTGTTGACCCGCGACGGCAAAGGTAAAGTGATTGGTGGCAGCGCGGATTGTCCGGCTGATCCAAAGGCGAATTGTACGGCTGCGCCGGAGTATGTTGGGTTCCGGGTGGTGCGCGGGGCG
>Ga0073928_10001354_pt1 | contig 47705 bp, 43 predicted proteins | sample PaiPotPPA55metaG_FD_76969 | JGI IMG/M metagenome (GOLD analysis project Ga0073928, IMG submission 76969) | Iron sulfur acid spring bacterial and archeal communities from Banff, Canada, to study Microbial Dark Matter (Phase II) - Paint Pots PPA... ...
ATCTGAATTGATACGTGAGGAGTGAGCAACGCGGAAAAACAGCCAACTGGCCACGGCCCGGAGGGTTGCGATGAAAATAGGCCGGCGGCTGTCCCGCGGCCGCGGGATCGGTTACGTATCGATCCAGATATGCGCCCTCCTCGCGCCTTGCCGACGGCCTATTTTGATCGCAACGAAAGCCACGCTATTTATGGGACCGGACACAAACCGCTCACTCGAAGAATTTTTCGCCGAATGGTCTAAGATCCAGCTCCAGGGTCCAAGCTGACCGGTGCTGCGTCGCGAGCTGCCAATAAACTTCCGCCATGGCATCAGGATCGAGCAGCGGCTCTATCCCTGGCGGCGCATCGGCCGTTCCCGGATCACCAATGCCGGCGTCGATCACGATGTGAGCGACATGGATCCCCTTCGGCCAAAGCTCGCGGGCGATACTTTGGGCTAGCCCACGCAACGCAAATTTAGAACTGCTAAATGAAATGGCGGCCCCGCGTACCGAAGAAGTTGCTCCGGTGAATAGAATCGCTCCGTCCCCCTGCTGGAGCATGTCCGGAACCACGGCCTGAGCGCAAAGCAAGCCTCCTAGCGCGCCCACTGCCCAACTCCGAACAAAATCTTCGGGATCGATCGCCAGTATTCCTTGTCCAAAGGGGCCTCCCGCGCTGGCGTGAAACACCAAAAGATCGATCGGCCCTAACGCGCCCCGGAGTTGTTCAAAGGCTGTTTTCACCTGGTTAGCGTCACTCACGTCTGCTTTTGCCCTGGCCACCGGCACTTGGGCAGGGCTCAGCTCGCGCGCTAACTGATCCAGATAATCCTGCGACCGGGCGATCAATCCGACGGCGCATCCTTCTTTCGCCAATTTGCGGGCGATAGCTGCTCCCGATCCTGGCCCCACGCCAGCGATCACACCTGCCTTAGGACGAAACGAATTCATAGGCTCACGAATGAAAAAAGTGGGTAGGGTTCGGCAACCTACCTATGGCTTATTGGAGAGGCGCGCAAGTTCAGCTTCCAGCTCCTGGATCCGTTTGACCAGAGGATCGATTACGCCGCGTACTTGGGCCTCGGTGAACCGGGGCGGAATATATTTCTGGCAATTCCAATGGAAGGCTTCGACTTGGATGACGATGCCGCGCTCGATCTTCCCAGTGCCCGGGTAATTTTCCGCTTGGCGCAGCGCCTCGGGGATGGCGTCTCCTTCCAATAACTTGGCTTGGCCAAAGATCTTCAATCGGGCTCTGGCCGCGTAGTCGATCAGGAACAGAGAAACGCGCGGGTTTGTCGAGATGTTGCCGAAGGAGAGGTATTGGCGATTTCCTTTAAAGTCAGGGAAGCCCAATTGATTGGGACCGAGCACCTGCAAAAACCCGGGGGGACCGCCCCGATGCTGAACGTAAGGCCAACCCGCCTCATTGATAGAACCAAGCAGGAACGAGTCCTGAGCTGCAATGAAAGCGATTTCTTCGGGTCCGAGCTGATGTTGGCTAAGGGGCCCGGATTCCAAGCGGCCATAGGCTGAACGGCCGCCCCAGCGTTCCTGCAATTGTTTTACGGCGTCATTAGTGGCGATTTCCAGGTAACGATCGGTCATAAAGGTACCCCGGTGAAGCTAACAGACTGCGCCCCACATATACAGACAGATCTGTCTATTTGCAAGTGGCATTGGACGGATGATCGCTTTAAGGTTCTAATGACTGAATTTGTGGACGCTTTCCTCCGTTTATTCAATGACCGCTAAGCCTTCGTTGTCCCGCACTAAACCAAAGCCGGCTTCTCCTGCCTCCAGCACCTTCGCCATAATCCGGAACGAGCGACGGGCCCGGCAGACTAAGCCGGGAGGCCGGCTGGCGGAGCCGTTGACCAAGCGAGATCAGCTAGTCGAAACCGCTTGCCAATTGTTTTATCACGAAGGCTATCATGCCACCGGGATCGACCGGATCTTAGCCAAGGCCGGGGTCGCTAAAATGACGCTGTACAAGCATTTCCGCTCAAAAGAGGAGCTCATTCTGGCGGTCCTGGAAAAGCGTAGCGCTCAATTTCAGGAATCGTTTTTGCAATTCCTGCATGCGAAGAAGCGGACGCCTGAGCGCGAATTATTAGCGGTGTTCGATTGGTTGATTGCCTGGGTCGAGCGCAAAGATTTTCGCGGCTGTCTTTTCCAGAAAGCCTTGGCTGAATATCAGGAGAGGCCTGATCCGATTCATCAGGCAGCGGTGGCGCGCAAAGCCGCTTTCCATCGAGAAATACGCCGCTTGGTTACAGAAGCAGGGCTGGTCAAACCCAAAGGTTTGGCAGATCAACTGGCTGTTTTGGCAGAGGGCGCGATCGTGAGTTCGCAAGCGACCGGTTCGTCAATGCCGGCCGTGCATGCCCGGGAAGCGGCCCAGGCGCTGATCAAATGGGCTCAACAAATTCGGTAGCAGATCGTTCGGTTCTCGGCTTGATTGCGGAACATGTCGGGAGCGAAAGAATACCTGGTTATCTCTAGCTCGTTACGCACATCAAGCCGCAGCCGAATCTTGGCGGAATATTTGCGCGAGTACTATGAAAGCCAACCAGCGACCTGTGCTTACCTGGATCTGCGAGCGGTCAATCTCCCTCTGTGCGACGGCGACTCGGCGTACAGCCATCCTGACGTCAGCAAGTGTGCCAAGCTGATCAGTGAGGCTCGCGTCATTGTCGCAGCGACACCGGTCTACAACTACGACGTCTGCGCCGCTCTGAAAAACCTGGTCGAACTGACTGGCGACAGTTGGGAGGACAAAGTAGTGGGTTTTCTTTGTGCGGCCGGTGGGTCCTCGAGTTACATGTCGGTTATGAGTTTGGCTAACAGTCTCATGCTCGATTTCCGTTGCTTGATCATACCGCGATTTGTGTATGCCACTCGCCACGACTTCAACGAGCAGGGGGCCACGGACGAGATTAAGGGAAGAGTCGCCAGGTTGGCTCAAGCGAGCATCGCGATTAAATACGCTGACTAAGAGTCATGGATACGACGCAACCATCGGGAATTCTATCGCCCGCGCTAACCGCATTTACGGATCGCCTGGAGATCGACACTGAGCGGACTGTCGCTCATTTTCAATGGTTACTGGGATACGGGTGTGATGCGCTCGTCGTGTTTGGCACAACCTCAGAGGCGAACTCTCTTTCGGTAGAAGAACGAACTAGTTTTTTGGAGCGCGCCGTTTCCGCGGGAATCGATCCGGAAAAATTGCTGCCCGGGACCGGGTGTTGTTCGCTGCCGGATTCGTTGGCGCTGACCAAACACGCGGTTGGACTAGGTTGTACCGGAGTTTTGATGTTGCCGCCGTTCTATTATAAAGCCGTGTCCGATGAGGGGATGTTCCGCTACTTTGCGAACCTGATCGAGCGGGTGGGCGATGCACGACTGCGGATCTATCTCTATCACATACCGCCGATTTCTCAGGTCCCGATCAGTCTGGCTGTAGTCGAAAGGTTAACCGCTGAATTTTCCGGCATCGTAGTTGGGATCAAAGACAGCTCAGGGGATTGGGAGCACACCCGGCAAGTGATCGAACGATTTGCTCCTTCGGGTTTTCGAGTGTTTCCCGGAAGCGAGCTCCACCTTTTGCCAGCTCTACGCGCGGGGGGTAAAGGCTGTATCTCCGCTTTCGCCAATATCAACCCGGCGCTGTTACAGAAAGTATTTCAAAATTGGCAAGGACCGGAGGCGGATACGCTCCAACAGGAGACGGAACGTCAGGGCCGGACGCTCCGCAAATATCCGGTGATACCAGCGTTGAAAGCGATCTTGGCTGAATTCCGAAAGGATCCGGGATGGGAGAATATCCGGCCGCCGTTAGTACCGCTTTCGTCGCCACAGCGGGAAGCTTTGTTGGCCGACTTGGCGGCGGCGGGGTTTGAATGGTAGGGCGAGGCTCCGGAACGGCCTAATAATTTTCGCAGGGTCGCTGCGAAGATGTTTCAGTAGTTCGGGAGCCTCGCCCTACCAGGGCTCGCACTCGGCGCAGAAAACCGTTAAATTGCAGGATGGCCACGATCCTCTCGGTTACCGAGCTCACGCGTCACGTGAGGGATATTTTAGAGAGTCGGCTTGGCGAGGTTTGGGTCGAAGGAGAGATTTCGAACTATCGGAAACAGTCGTCCGGGCACCATTATTTCACGTTGAAGGACGACCGGGCGCAATTGGCGTGTGTAATGTTCTCCAGAGCTTACTCGGCGCGCTCCGGGCTTATCCTGAAGGACGGGATGCAGGTGCAAAGTTTCGGCCGGCTCACGGTGTACGAAGCTCGAGGACAATATCAATTGGTCGTCGAGCTGATCCAAAGTAAAGGCCAGGGTTTGCTTCAGGCCAAGTTCGAGGCCTTGAAACAAAAACTTCAGGCGGAAGGGTTATTCGACCCAGCACATAAAATACCTTTGCCAACGTTCCCTCGGCGTATCGCCCTGGTGACGTCACGGTCCGGAGCGGCTCTCCAGGATATGCTCAACATTCTACAACGACGAAGTCCGTGGCTGAGCATCTTGATTTGTCCGGTCCGAGTGCAAGGTGAGGGCGCTGCGAGTGAGATCGCTGAGATGATCCGATACCTTGACCGGCATCGAGTCTCGCTCGGGATCGATGTGATGATTGTGGGGCGGGGTGGCGGTAGTCTGGAAGATATCTGGGAGTTTAACGAGGAAGTTTTGGCCAGAACTATCTTTGGATGCGACCTGCCGATCATTTCTGCGGTCGGGCATGAGATCGACTTTACCATCGCGGATTTTGTGGCGGATCTGCGAGCACCGACGCCGAGCGCAGCGGCGGAGCTGGTAGCGCCTTCTCAAGAGGCTTTACTGAATTCGCTGGCAGCCAAACAAGCCGCTCTGAACCGCTTAGCCAAACAAGCAGTTGAGGTGGGGGGGTTGCGTCTGAACCGGTTGAAAGAAGCAAGAGGATTGCGTGATCCCGGAATGCTGATTCTGGATCGGCAACAGAAAGTCGACCAGATTGAGACCCGTCTTCTGCAACTTCTCCGTTGGACGGTGGAACATCACCGGAACCACACCAATCGTCTCTCCTCTTTGTTACAAGCCTATAAACCTGAACAGATGATTGTGCGCCGTCGAGCCGAGCTGGCCGGAGTACGGACAAGATTGGAGAATGCGGCGAAATATCAACTCGAACGAACGAGGCAGCGGTTGCTTTCTCTAGACCGTTCCGCCGGGTTGTTGGGGCCGCAACAGACGTTAGAGCGCGGTTATTCGATCACCCGCAAGACGACCGGAGAGATCGTGCAGCGGAGCGCTGATGTAGAGGCGGGAGAGGAGATTCTTACCCGGGTGGCGGAAGGTGAGCTGAGGTCGAAGGTGCAGGGGGAGGAGCGGAGTGGTGGAGGAGCGGAGTGATGGAGTGATGGAGTGTTGCGCTCTGGCTGAATTGCACGCACCCTGCGGGCCACAACATAAGGCACGCTCCACGGCCCGCTGGCGTCCGGCATTTGCCTCGCAGACGCCGATAGCTATAAAGATGTTGCTCCTACGGAGCTGAATAAGGATGCTTTTTGAAAGCGACCACGCCAAGCGGCGGCAGATTGATACTAATAGAGTGGCTCTGCCCCTGCCACGGAATGGCATCCGCATGAACACCGCCGTAGTTGCCGACGTTGCTGCCACCGTAGGTATCCGCATCCGTGTTTAAGATCTCTTCGTACCACCCTTCGCCGGCGGCGCCGATCCGGTAAGCGTGACGTGGAACTGGGGTAGCATTAACTGCAAAAATCAGGGTGGGCCCGTCGTGAGCTTTGCGGAAATAAGCGACGATGCTGCTCTCCGCGTCATGGAAATCGATCCATTCAAAGCCTTCGTACGAATCATCGAATTGCCAGAGAGCCGGCTCCTTTCGATAGAGATGGTTCAGGTGCTGGACCAAGCGGCGAAGGCCGGCATGCATGGGGAATTGTAGTAAATGCCAATCAAGGCTGCGATCGTGATTCCATTCTTGCCATTGCCCGAACTCGCCGCCCATGAAGAGGAGCTTCTTGCCGGGATAAGAATACATCCAGGCGTAAAACATCCTCAGGTTTGCGAATTTCTGCCAAGCGTCGCCCGGCATCTTATTGACCAGCGATCCTTTGCCGTGAACGATTTCGTCATGGCTGAGCACGAGGATGAAATGTTCCTGGAACGCATAGAGCAAGGAGAAGGTGATGTCGCCCTGATGAAATTTCCGATGGACCGGTTCCCGGCTCATGTAGACCAGAAAGTCGTGCATCCAGCCCATGTTCCATTTGAAGCCAAATCCTAACCCGCCCAGGAAAGTGGGACGGGAAACGCCGGGCCAGGCGGTCGATTCTTCGGCGATAGTCATGATCCCGGGGAAGCGTTCGTAGCAAACTTCATTGAAACGCTTGAGGAAATAGATCGCTTCTAGGTTTTCGCGGCCGCCGTGAACGTTTGGAATCCAGGCCCCCGCCTCGCGGGAATAGTCGAGGTAAAGCATCGACGCCACGGCGTCCACCCGGAGTCCGTCGATGTGATATTCGTCCAACCAGAACAGCGCGTTCCCGATCAGGAAATTTCGGACCTCGTTTCGGCCGTAGTTAAAGATGAGGGTGCCCCAGTCTTGATGTTCACCCTGACGCGGATCCGCGTGTTCATAAAGATGAGTCCCGTCGAATTGGGCCAATCCGTAAGCGTCCTTCGGGAAATGTCCGGGGACCCAGTCGAGGATTACCCCAATCCCGGCCTGATGACACCGGTCGATGAACTCGCGGAATTCATCCGGGTTACCGAAGCGACTGGTGGGCGAGTAATAGCCGGTTACTTGATAACCCCAAGAACCATCGAACGGATGTTCGGCGATCGGCATCAACTCGATGTGAGTGTAGCCCATTTCCAGGACGTAATTGATCAACCGATCCGAAAATTCTCGATAACTTAAGTAGCGGTTGTTCTCTTCCGGGACGCGTGCCCAAGAGCCCAGATGAACCTCATAGACACTGACCGGCTCTTTATGCCATTCGCGGGTCCGCCGGTTCTCCATCCATTCCCGATCCGACCAACTGAACCGATCCAAGTTAAAGACCAGCGAAGCGGTCTGCAGACCATGCTGGCTATAAAAGGCGTAAGGGTCACCTTTCAGCACGATCTGTCCAAAACAGTTTCGCAGTTCAAATTTATAATGGGCTTGTTCGCCAACGCCGGGGATAAAGATCTCCCAAATCCCTGCCTCGACTCTTTTTCGCATGGGATGGAGCCGGCCATCCCAGCCGTTGAAATCACCAACCACGGATACCCGCTGAGCGTTTGGCGCCCACACCGAGAACAGAACCCCGGCGTGCCCGTTAACTTCCATTAGATGGGCGCCGAGTTTTCGGTAAATCTCGTAGTGCGTCCCTTCGCAATAGAGATGCATATCCAGCTCGCCCAGGAGCGGTCCAAAGGAGTAGGGGTCAGCCACCTGAATCGTATTGCCGGCCCAGTTGGTCACTTCTAGCACGTAATCAAAACGATCAGATCTGCCATTTGTGGTGGCCTCAAAAACCCCTTCGTCGGCTATCCGTTGAGCCTCAAATTTGGTTTTGGGATCGGCCCGGTCGACTACGGCCAACGTTTTTGCGTCCGGGCGAAGGGCTCGGACTACCTGGGTGCCATTCACCGATTGGAGCCCAAGGACACCGAATGGGTCGGCGTGCTCCGCCCGGAGTAACAAACTTAGATCATGGGGAGAGAGCGTAGCATTCATGGTAAGCTGCGGAGCAAAGGCTCAATTCGTTCGCGGTAGAGACTTTTGGCAGAGTGATTCATAAGGAGCCGTTTCCTGCTGGCAAAGGCCGTGTCCGCCTTTAGTGCGTTCAAGATTGTTTCCCCAATATTTCTGGGGGATGACCTCAGGTCAAACTTTACCACGTTATCAGGCAAGTTTGATCGCAAAGGTTCGATATCCGAGCAAAAGATGGGCAACCGGAAAGCAGCCGCCTCCAAGAGTGGTAGGCCAAACCCTTCCTGTCGGGTCGAGAACAACAGGGCATCCGCTGCCAGATAAAGGCTCCGCAGCTGTTGTTCGTCGACCTGGAATCGTTCATTGACCCAGATTACTCGATCGGTCACTCCTAGGTCTTCTGCTTGCTTTTTCAGACCGGACAAATGGGCCTGGGCTCCTGGATCATACTCGTTCGCTGCCCCGGTGATGAGGAGGTACGCGGGGTGGCCCAGATCGTTTAGCGCTTTAAGAATCTGAATAGCAAGTCCCAGATTTTTTCGGGGTAAAATCCGGGTTGGATAGAGTAGCAGAATGGCCTGAGGATCGATTTTGCCGATCAGACCGTCCACCTCTGGGGTCAATCCAAGCACCGCAGACAGGTCCAACCCATTCGGAATCACGGCATCGACACTGCTGCCGGTTAAATCCCGAAATTCATTGGCTCTAGTTTCCGAGACCGCGACATAAAGAATACTCGGCTGCTTTTCGCGAATCATGTCCACGATACTATTTCGCGGTAGCGAATAGTCTTGGTTCCTTGCGGCGAGGTCGTGGGTCCAGGCCAGAATTTTCAATTCGGATTCGGCCAGTTCCCCCAGAACTTGAGTAGCGGCCAGATTGAAGGGCATGGTCATCAGGTTGTGCGCGATCGCGCAATCCAGTTTACCCAGTACCGGAGCCAATTGGTCTCGGAGTTTTTGGACCAGGCCGAAATAGCCGGCTGCAGGATACCCATTCCAGACCTCAGCTTGAGCGGCGGTTACCGATGGGCTGGAAATGTTCAAATCCGGCAGAACAATTGTTCGGATCTGCGGGTTGAATGAGCGACCGCTACCGCAAATCACTACCACCTCGTGCCCGGCTTTCGCCATTGATCCTGCTTGTTCACGAAGAACTACCTCGACACCCCCGACCGTCGGCCAGGATGTGTAGTGAATGAGCCCTATTCGCATGTTGCTCTTTGTATCCTGCATTCCACACAAATGCGTAGACATTTTCGGCGAGAAGGTTAGGGGCGAGCGGCCTAGTCCGCCTATCACGAGAATGGCGTTAGGAAGACCCTCACGGAGGAGCCGGGGGCTCGTCCCATCGTTGTCCAACAAAGAGACTTGAATCCGGGTGCAACTGTTCTACTTTTCGCCTCCTCACTAATCAAGATTTCGCCAGGGTAGCTCAGTGGTAGAGCAGGGGACTCATAAGCCCTTGGTCGGGAGTTCAACTCTCCCCCCTGGCACCACTTTCCAGCGCGTTTAGGACCCCTTCATTTGGACACCGGTCTGTAACAGCCGCAAGGCCCAGAACAATCGTCCTCGTCCTCGATCGTCGGGCTGATCTGGAGTCGAAAACGTGGACAGCTGTCAGGGAGGTTTTTGTCCCGAAGGGACTACAGGACTCAGCCCGGGGTTTTAACCCCGGGAACACGTCCAAAAAATGCCCCGCCCTGAAGGGGCGGCAGATCGTTGTGATCGACGGCTCGTTCGGTTAGGACTTACACATCCGCGGCACCGGTTCTACCGCCCCTCCGGGGCGGCGCTGTTTTTCGTCGCCACCTGGGGTTAAAACCCCAGGCTCAGTCCTAAAGTCCCTGCGGGACATAAATTCACAGCTGTCCACGTTTTCGAAGCCACCCCAGGCATAGCCAGGGCCGAGATCGTCAAACGTTCTACCATGTTTCTCACACGAGTCTGGCGGCGTAGCTCGCGCTCGATGCGGCTCTCACCCAGCGGCCACCGGAAGGCGTGCTCTACTAGTGCCGACAAGGGAGGGATAGCTATGGACCTTGCCACACCCAGCCCGTAATCGAGGACGAGGACGAGGACGATTGGCCGAGGGCTTCGTGACGACTACAGACCGACATTCGAGGTAAACGTCTACGCGCGATTCTGATCCCTTTACCGGTGGTTTGCCGTTATATGCAGCGCTCTTAGCGCTCGCACCCGATCGGGCACAGGAGGATGGGTGAACCGCAAACCGACGAGCAAAGGATGAGGAGTAAGGTTATGCAGGGTGTCTTTACTCAGGCGGATCAGAGCCTCTGCCAAAGGGGAAGAATCGCCGGTGGTTTCAGCCGCGAACCGATCAGCTTCATACTCGTGCTGTCGGCTCCACGCATACGTCAGTATGCCGAACAAAATCCCTAATGGTTGAATCAAAACGGAAAACAGGGCCAGGCCGACGTAGTAAGACGTATGGGTCACTCCGAAGGTAGCGAACAGGATGGGCCAAGTAAGGCAAAAGGACGCGAGCCAAAACGCTAAAAACAAACTCAGTTGCGCAAGAATGAACTGCTGAAGGACATGTTTCTTTTTGAAATGACCGACTTCATGGGCCAACACCGCCAGGAGTTCAGGCACGGGATGGTTGTTGATCAGCGTATCATAAAGGGCTACGCGCTTGTTCTGGCCAAAGCCGGTGAAGAAAGCGTTCGCTTTACTGCTTCGCCGTGACCCGTCGATGACCATCAGATCACGGAGAGAGAAGTTCTGGTCCCGACAATAACTGGTCACTGCATCTCGTAATTCGCCGGGAGGCAAGGGCTGAAACTTGAAGAAGAGGGGCAGAATAATCGTGGGAGCCAAATAAGTTAAGAGGATGGAAATGGCTGCGGTGACCAACCAGGCAACCGGCCAAACCTGTATCCCAAAGGCTTGTAACAGACCTAGCACGATGGCTAAGAAACCGAACATGATCGCACCGCCGATCGACCAATTCTTGAGATGGTCCACGGCAAATGTCTGCCAACTGGTGCGGTTGAAGCCGAACCGAGCTTCGACCACAAAAGTGCGATACAATTCGAGCGAGAGTTCAAGCAGCTCGCGGGCGGCCGCCAAAATGCCGATGTAGACCATGCCGGTCCAGAAAGGATGCCAACCAAAGCCTCGTAACCAAAGATCGAGACGCTCGAATCCGTTCAATCCCCAAAATAGCAGCAGGGCGACCAACATGATGGTCGAGCTGACGATTTCAAGGTACGCCTTCGCCCGGGTATACTGCTGTGAACGCCGGTAATCCGAGCTGTCGTAAATACCTGCGAATTCTGGCGGAACTTCCTCCTTCAAGTAACGCAGGTTGAGGAAAAGCGCGACGGTATCGAGCAGGTAATAGCCAATCAAGACGCAAATAATTAGGCCGGCAATCATAACAGGCGGATCTGGTTCTATACCGCGACTGGACACGAATGTACGCGAAAAAATAGCCTTCGGTAGGGATGAGCTCGTTCTAGCGTTTTCACAAACCGCTTGATCTTGACCGATCGGTTAAGTACCTTGTTTGGTTCATGAGGCAGTGCGAGTCCAAGCTAAAGCTGTTGCGGACCGCTCACGAATTAATCTCCCAGCAAAGCTACGGTTCTGTGGGGGTCGACCAAATTTGCGAGCAGTCTGGCGTTAAAAAGGGAAGTTTTTATCATTTTTTCCGCTCTAAATCGGAGCTGACCGTCGCGGCGTACGAATATCACTGGGCGGGTCTGCAAGAGACGCTCGACCGAGTTTTCGCTGCCGAGAAACCGCCACTTGATCGCTTGGATGACTACTTCAACTATTTGGTTCAGACCCAAACCGACCGGTACCAGCGGTATGGCCGGCTCTTGGGTTGCCCGTTCGTATCGCTTGGTTGCGAGCTCAGCACCCAAGACGAAAGTATTCGTTTGATGGCCCAGAAGATCGGCGAAGGGAAACGTGCCTATCTGGAAAATGCGCTTGGCGAGGCCATCGCGCGCGGAGATATTTCGGCTTCTGATCCGAGAGCTTTGGCCGGGGAATTGCATGCCTACATCGCTGGGTTGGTGCAAGAGGCCAAGATTGCCAACGACGTTCGGGTTTTGGACCGTCTGAAATCCGGTGCCTATCGTTTGCTCGGGTTGCATCTCACCCCGGCGGCAGTTTAGGGGTTGTTCGCCATCGCAAGTGCGCTAGCCTGAATTTGGTCGGGAATTGTTTCCCAACCAGAACCAATCAACAGGACTAGTCACTATGTCATTTCAACCTTTGTATACCGCAGTGGCAACCGTCGTTTCAGGCCGGGAAGGATTCGGAGAGACCTCCGACGGGAATGTGAAAGTGAATTTCGCGCCGCCTAAAGAGCTGGGAGGCGCCGGGAAACCGGGTACCACTAATCCGGAACAATTGTTTGCTTTGGGCTATGCGTCCTGTTTCGGTCAGGCGCTACGCGTGATCACGGCCAAAGAGCAAGTCAAGGTGGGGGAGGTGAAAGTGACTTCCCAGGTTACACTTGGCAAAACTGACGCCGGCGGTTTTAAATTGAGCGCCGAATTGCATTGCGAGTTACCGGGAGTTGATCAGGCCACGGCCGAGAAAATTGTGGAAGCAGCGCATCAGCTTTGCCCCTACTCAAACGCCACCCGCGGCAATATCGATGTAAAACTGGTGGTCGAGTAAAGACCATAACCGGGATAACCATCATGGACCTGCAACTTGGCGGAAAGTCGGCTTTGGTCAGCGGTTCTACTGCCGGTATCGGCTTTGCTATCGCACAGGGACTGGCGCGCGAGGGCGCAGAAGTAGTTGTCAATGGCCGGACTCAGGAACGGGTCGATGCGGCCGTTGCTACTATCAAAAAGAAGATTCCGGACGCCTTGGTGCAAGGCTTCGCCGGCGATTTGAGCAAGGCGGAGGTCGCAGACGAGCTCTTTAAGCGTTATTCTGAAGTGCAGATTCTAGTTAACAATCTCTCTATCTTCGAAGCCAAGGAGTTTGCGGCGATCACCGACGATGATTGGCGGCGGTTTTTCGAGGCGAACGTCCTTAGCGGGGTTCGTCTCTCTCGTTGGTATTTACCGAGAATGTTAAAGAGTGATTGGGGTCGTATCGTTTTTATCTCCAGTGAATCGGCTCTGCAGATTCCGGCCGAAATGATCCACTACGGCATGACTAAAACGGCGCAATTGGCAGTCGCACGTGGTCTGGCAGAGTTGACGTCCGGCACCGGTGTAACCGTTAACAGTATTCTTCCCGGACCTACTGCCTCTGAGGGAGTCACCGATTTTGTGACTAGCCTGGCCAAACAGCAAAATCAGTCGGTGGAAGCGTTTGAACAGGTGTTCTTTGAGAAGATGCGGCCAACCAGTCTTTTAAAACGGTTCGCGTCGAGTGAGGAGGTGGCCAACCTCGTCGTCTACGTTTGCAGTCCATTGGCCTCGGCTACCAACGGATCGGCTTTACGGGTCGATGGAGGAGTTGTTCGCGCGATTGTTTAGAGACGAGCGCATGCTCGTTTCAAAGGAGCTAGGAGTCAGGAGCCAGAATCCAGGAGGTCGTGGGCGGGTCCGAAGTGCGTGACTAACGCCTAACCGGTAGCGGCGACTGTCCGACAACGCCTCCTAATGTGCTGGGCGACATCGTGTTTCCGAAGCGATTCGTCGGCCCCAACCAAACGCGCAGTCGCCGCGGCGGCTGCCATCCGCCCATAGGCAGCCGCCGGCGAAGCGCGAACCAATCCGATTCCAGCGTTTGGAAAGCCCGTGACCTCCTGGCTCCTGGATTCTGGCTCCTGGCTCCTTCTTCAGTCGACCCTGACCGTGGCTCGTGCAATTTTTGCTAAATGACTCGGGCGACCTCTCAAAAGCTGGCAGACTCCGGCATTTCGATTAGCCACACCTTTGAACCCGGCGATCTCGGCCGCTTGATCGAGATTCACGGGATCCAGAATTTCCAGGACTACGGGTTTAGTCCGATTCATGAGGCTTACTGCGCACAGATTGCCACGGAATTCATGCTTAACCCAAATCCGGGACGCTCAAGGGCTTGGCTGGCGAAAAAGGATCGGAGTGTGGTCGGATCAGTTCTGATCTGTGAATTACCGGATAACATCGCGCAGCTCAGACTCTTGTTTGCGGACAAATCGGTGCGCGGGTCCGGCCTTGGGCGCTGGCTAACCGAAGATTCGATCCAATATTGCCGCGAGGCCGGTTTCAAGAGGGTGGTACTTTGGACCGTAGACGGACTTGCGCGCGCGATTTCGATTTACCAGTCCCTCGGATTCAAACTGATGGAGGAGAAAACCCAGTACGTTTGGGGACGCGAAAGCCGAGAACTCAGGTTCGATTTAGATTTGACCCGATGAAAGCATTTGAAATCAAAGCCTACGGTGATCCGAGTGGTCTTAGTTTGGCCGATCGTCCAAATCCCAGCCCTGGTCCTGGCCAGGTATTAGTGCGGGTTCAGGCTGTCTCGCTCAATTATCGTGACCTGTTAGTTGTACAGGGGCAGTACGATCGCAACCCGCAATTGGGGCGCATACCGTGCTCCGACGGAGCGGGCGAAGTTGTAGCGATCGGCGCCGGCGTTGCTCAATTCAAACCGGGCGATCGCGTGGTCGGTTGTTTTTTTCAAGCTTGGATTGGGGGCAGGTTCAAAGCGGAATACCATCGAAGCGCACTGGGAGGCGCTATTGACGGCGTCCTCGCCGAGGAAGTCCTGTTCGCAGAGAACGGATTGCTTCCTCTTCCGGAGATCTATTCTTTCGAAGAAGGAGCAACGCTTCCGTGCGCGGCATTGACCGCCTGGCAATCCCTGTTTGTGCGCGGACGGTTAACCGCAGGCGACTCGGTTTTATTGCTCGGGACTGGAGGGGTTTCTATCTTTGGTCTTCAATTCGCCAAGGCAGCCGGCGCCAAAGCGATTGTGACTTCGAGTAGTAATGAGAAGTTAAAACGAGCGCGGGACCTCGGAGCAGATGAGGTAATCAACTACCGATTGATCCCTGAGTGGGGCAAAGAGGCGGCGCGATTATCCGGCGTCGACGGGGTTGATCACGTGATCGAAGTCGGAGGAGCCGGAACCTTTCAACAATCAGTTCGGGCCACCCGTTTTAACGGGAATATCGGGGTGATCGGCATCTTGTCCGGCCGGGAGACCGCCACGGAGATTTTTTCTATCGTCCCGAAAGGGCTCAGCGTGTTCGGAATATATGTGGGTAGCCGCACGATGTTTGAAGACATGAATCGTGGGCTGTCACAGAACCGGCTCAAGCCGGTGATCGATAGAGTCTTTCCATTTGGGGAAGCGCCCGACGCGTTTCGGTACCTGGAGAGCGGGGCGCACTTTGGGAAAGTTGTGATCGCGGTTTAAGTCGGGGGAAGAGGGGCATCGGGGGCAGGAGCCGAATGGGATCCGCCTTCGCCAAGCCTATGGCGCGACAGGCTCGATGGGACTCATGGGACCTATGGGTCACCAGAGCCTTCGTCCCATAAGTCCCATGAGTCGCATAAGTCCCATCCGGGTTTGCTCCACGGCGTGATCATTTTTCAGAAAGGACCAAGTTGACAGCGCCGTACTCCGATATATATCGTACGATATAAAGGAAGTTGTATCATGAGTATTAGAAATTTACGCGATTTCTTGCTTTACGGCCCTTTCAGGGCCGCTTTTGCTGGCGAACCAACACGTCACATCCATGAAAAGCGCCGTTGCCGGCCTCATCATGAAGATGAGCCGCGCGACTATACCCGAGGCCATTGGAGACATTGGCAACGCTGGCGCGGTTGGGAAGAGGCGGGGCCTTGGTCCGGAATGCCCGGCGGTCCGCGCGCCCGCTTTTTTGAGTTTGGTGAAGTGCGTCTAGCGATTCTGTCGTTGCTCAAAGATTCGCCCAAGCACGGGTACCAATTGATCAAAGAATTGACCGAACGATCAGGGGGCGTATACCGAGCCAGTGCCGGTACCGTCTATCCGACTCTGCAACAGCTGGAGGACGAGGGTCTTATCGTTTCGGAAGCTCAGGAGGGAAGAAAAGTCTATCGCTTGACTCCCGATGGTGCTCAGGAGCTTGAGCGTGAGAAAGAGACGGTGGATCGAATCTGGGCGCGAGCCGACAGCTGGGGAGACTGGGGCCAATGGATGGGGCCGGAGGCATTCACGTTTTTTCGGCCGCTAGGGTCGTTAATTAAAACGACTTTCCGAGCCGCGAGGTGGGCCGACGGTGACCATGAGCGGGAAGGAAAAGTTGCCGCTATTCTTGAGAAAGCAAAGCAAGAGCTGAGAGAGCTCTACAAGTCTTCATCGGAATAGCCTGAGGCCTTCTAACTCGGCAAAAAAGAACTGAAAAGCAGTAGAATAGTCCCGCGTCTGCGAGATTATTCTGCTGCTCCTATCGCTCACAAATGCACATCCACTTGTGAGCGATAGGAGCTTTATGAACCACTTCTCACCTGCTGCGTTTCTTTACATCCTCTTGATCGCATTGCTGATCGTGATGCGGAATGTCAGGCCGCGGAGAATCCGAGTTAAGTCCCTCTGGATCTCGCCCACGGTGATCTCCGCGCTCAGCATTTATGTATTGGTAGTTGTACCGGATCAAACGACGATCTGGCTGCGAACGGTGGCGGGACTCTTAGGTGTGGCTTTGGGCGGAGCATTTGGATTCTTTCGGGGAAAAGTGACCCCGATTCGGACCGGAGAACTGCCGGATACGATCTATGTCGATCCTTCGTTGGCCGCATCTCTTCTATGGGTGGTCGCCTTTGGCCTGCGTTATTGGATTCGGCTGAGCTCGCATCAACTACCGATTCTCGCGGCGCTGACGGATGCGCTGATCCTATTTCCGCCTGCCTCTTACGTCGTGATGTATTGGATGCTCTACCAGAAGTATGAACGGTTGAAGGACGATTCTTTGTCGGCGACGACCTCAGCACCCGAGATCGCCGATCGTTAGGGACAGAAAATTGAACAGAAATGATTTTCACAGCAAGGCCGCAAAGGCCACGAAGAGGAGTTTATTTCTCGGATCTTTGCGGTCTTTGTGACCTTGTTGTGAAATTCAGTCTTCGCCTTTGTGTCCGTGCGTGAGATTTCGTTTTGGTTGCGGCTTACGCCGCCCTTGTGAACTTTGTGACCTTCTGTGCAAACATATTCGCGTTACCGGTCGGTCCAGCCGAACGCATCGAGGATTGAATCCCAGTGAGGATCGTCCGCGGAGAGCGGGGGCAGCCAATTGTCCTGGAATTCTCTTGTCCACCAAGCGCCATCAGCGTTTCCAGGCGCCGCGAACGAATACTTGTACAAGACAGCACGAATATACCGGGGTGGATGATCCGGGAACGGGTTGGATCGAAAGAACGACAAGGCTACGGGATCGTTGTGGAGAAGTTTCCACACTAGGTGGAGTGTCCACGGGTACTGATTGTAAGTACCCATCGCCGCGAACCACATCTGCCAATCGAGATGCGGTTGATATGGCGCAACTTGAACCGGCATTTCCTGCACATCGACCGGTAGCGCCTGGTAAAGGTAATCTTTCCATTCCACCGCGCCGATCGCGCTATCGGAGTCGGTGCCCTGAAAAACCACGTTTAACCGTTCTCGTCCGATCGTACCGAACGCTCCGTAAGTGTTCACTAAATCCAAAGGATCAAAGGATCTGTTCATCGATTGGTGGGGAGAAAACAGATTCCGCACCGGCTCCCAGCTGAGCCAAGCAACCAGGCAAGCCAGACCGATCGCCGCCGCTTGTGCGGCAATACTCTTGCGTTGGTTCTGGACCGCTTTCCCAGTTTTGAGAAACTTAGGGGTCAAACGCGACCAGAATGAATCATCGAAACAGGCCAGGGCCGGGATAATCGTCAGCCAGTTGAGAAAAGATAGATTGCCGCTGACAGCAATGCTCACCAGGAAAAGAATGACGATCGAGCCCGCAATATGGCGGGCGATGCGCGGCCAGAACACAAACCAAGGTGCGATTAGTTCCGCCAGGAAATTCCACAAGACGCCGGCTTGCAAAAGCGGGTGGGGCAAGAAATGGAACCAGCGACTCAACGGGTTCGGGATCGGTTGGGTTTCGAAGTAATAGAAGAGCGCTGTCAGCTCTCGCCAACAGGGATCACCGCGAAGCTTAATCAGCGCGGACCCGATCATGATCCGGAAAATCAACCAGCGAAAAAGCCAGATAACGACGATCGGGGGCGCGACCCGAGGGAACGGCCGCGGATCCAGCAGCGTGACAAGAAAGATGGCCAGGAACCCGGTCTCGAGCAGTTGGGTTTCCCATCCAAAGCTGTACCAATCCTGCCCGACGTGGACGATCGACATATAGAGCGCCCACAGGAGGATCATGACGATCGAATTGGCGAACCCGGCAATGACCACACAAGCCAAGGCAAATCCGATCCAGGGCAACACGAGCAACATCGTGTCGGAACCATTCAGCCAGAACAGGGAGGGTACATTGCGGAAACCGTCCCAGGGTGAGCCGTAGTAGGCCTGGACTCGCGGGAGAAAATGGTCCAAAGGCAACAACCCGTGAGAACCGATGAGGGGTAAAAGCTGCTGCGCCGCTACCAGGAACGCGACGGCGTAGACGATGCCCAGGAGCCGCAGAATCACGAAGCGGGTTAGCCAATAGGTTGGCTTTGAACGCGCGGGTTTTTGTAAGCTGGGTTCCGCCTCCACGGAAAGAAGATTGTCAGCAAATCGAGCAGAGTTGCAAACGGTACCAGGCAGCATGGTAGGGGCGACTGTCCCTTAGCTCGATGACGTTGCCAAGGAAATGAGGTGTACGGAGCGACTCGTGTTCCGTTATTCAGCGCGCAGTCGCCATCCGAGCGCTGGGATGGCGACCACGCGTTGAGTTATGGACCGCCATTACCGCCTTCTAATTTGTTCGTCGAGCGGTACCAGGAGATTTTACGGACAGTCGCCGCTACCGAAGGGTGACGCCCTTTCCTAGGTTCACAATCTACATCTGATCACTAGCGCCACCGCCACCGGAATCACCACCGCCGCCGGAGAAGCCATCGTCTCCGCCGCCCCCGCCGCCGCCGCCCCCACTGGAGAAGCCGCCGCCGCCGCCACCACCGCCAATGAAGAACCCACCTCCCGGGCCTCCTCCGAAGAACGCGCCCCGACGTCGCACAAAGAACACAAAGATAAGGATGAAGATCACGATCATCACACCCGGGATCCAACTGTCGTCCTCTTTCTTCTGGCCTCTCTGTTCCGCTACGGTTTTCCCACTGCCTTTATATTCGCCTTTCGCGGCGGCCATGATAGCAGCCAAGCCCTGCTTCATCATTTCATCGTAATTCTTCTGGCGAAACTGCGGTGCAAATTCGTCACGGATGATGCGGATACAGAGCGCGTCTGGCAGTGCCCCTTCTAGGCCGCGCCCGGTATGGATCCTAATTTTCCCCTCCTTCGTCAAAAGTACCAAGACGCCATTGTCTTTGCCTTGCTGTCCGATCTTAGCGGCCCGGTAAAGACTTTGGGCATAGTCATCGAAAACGAGATCGGCTGGCCAATCCGGAAAGATGACAACCAGAATCTGATTAGACGTCTCGCGCTCAAAATTTGCTAGCTCTGATTCCAGGGAGGCTGCGGTGGCGGGCTGCACCATCTGGGCGTAGTCGTTGAAGTAGCGCTTCGGCGGGTTAGCCAACAGTTCTTGCGGAGTTACCGCCAGCGCTGACGCAATCGGCGCCAGGACCAACGCTAAGAACGCCAGCAGGGTTAGCGCTGTCCTAAAGCTTCGGCGGGAGGTAGTTAGGCTGCCGTCGGACCTCTTGCAACTTATCGAGCATTGACGCATGGAAGTCTTATATTGGGTTCGCCGTTGGAGTAGGCTACGCGTAACGGTGACCCTTCCCAAGGCTTTTTCCCGTCAATCGTCACTTAGGTGTCGCCGACGGACTAAACGATGGGAATGAAACACTCGGTGCGGCTTCTGCTCCCGAGGCAGCCTGGAAGAATGGTTTTGCTTGGAACCCAAAAATCCCGGCATATAACGCGGTGGGCAGCGAACGAACCTGAACGTTGTACGTTTGCGCAGCCTTATTGAAATCCCCGCGAGCCACCGCAATGCGGTTTTCTGTTCCCTCGATTTGGACCTGGAGATCGCGGAAATTGTTGTTGGCTTTCAACTCTGGGTACCGTTCGCTGACGGCAAGCAGCCGGCCAAGGCTAGTGGACAGACTATCCTGAAGTTTCTGAAACTGAGCCAGTTGCTGCGGATCAGAGGGCGCCTTCGAAGGATCGATCGTGATTTTTGTGGCGCTGGCCCGCGCGTTAACCACGTCCGTCAGCGTCGACTTTTCAAAGTTCGCCGCACCTTCCACGATGTGCACGAGGTTCGGGATCAAGTCTGCCCGGCGTTGATACTGCGTTTGTACTTGGGCCCAGGCGGTGTCTACCCCGGCCGATCCCTTAACCAAGTTGTTATAGCCGGTTACAAGAAACAGGCCAATGATTCCACCCACCACCGCTAACGCGGCTAAACAGCCGCATCCTATCGCTACAGTTCTGTTCATAAATTCAATCCGGACAGACTCTCTCGTACCACTATTACCCGAGATCAAATGCCGAAGTTTCGGCGCCGGGGCAAATTGGTACAGAAATTCGGTCCCGAAACAAGCCGCAATGCTCAGTGGGGCAAGGCTCTTGGACGTTCGGATCTAGGCCCAAGGTAACACGACGTTCGATACGGAGGTGGATCGGCTTTTAGGGAGCTTCGACCTTCAGAGAAATCAGATTACGGGTCATCAATAAACGCCTCGAATCGGCCTTGGTTTATCCCTAGCCTGTGGCCAGCCCCTTCCACATTGGGAGCTTTGTCGCAGTCGCTTTCGATTTTAGAAAATCACCCAAGATTTTATGGGTTGATCGATTGACGCTTGGGTTAACAACGGGTAGTATCACGGCCTCACGAACACCCGCAAAGAGAGAATTTTTTATGCCTGAAGTAATCGTTCGCAAGGGAGAGCCCATTGATCGCGCTCTCAAGCGTTTGAAAAATAAGCTTGATTCCGAAGGAATCATGGAAGAGGTGCGTCGCCTTCGGGCATTCGAAACTCCGTCCCAGAAATTGCGTCGTAAGGCAAAGTTGGCCGCTAAGCGTGGGAAATTGAAGTTCCGGTTTAATCCTTAGGTCGAATTCAGCATATTGGGCCCGAAACTCCGCTCTCTAGCGGAGTTTTTTCTTTTCTTGGGGTGGTTGGGCCGAGCTCCCGCTCGTCCGTGTGTGGCCAGGGTGCAAAACGCGTCGAGGGACAAGGCGGTAGTTTGGGAAAAATACGGATGGGACCTATGGGACACATGGGACTTATGAGTAGCATCGCTCAGCGTTGTTCCGACGCCGACACGCCCTAACGCCGACACGTTTCCCCTACCGTCCCAAGAGCCCTACAATCGCCTCGACAAGGCCGTCGATATCGTGTTGGGTCGCTTCCACATCTACCTCCAACCCAGCTTGTTGCATGGTGCCGGACGTAATTGGGCCGATGCTGGCCGTTTTGATTCCTTTTGGCCATGGGAGCTTCATGGCGAGAAAATTCTCCACTGTGGATGAGCTGGTGAAGGTGATCAGGTCGGCTCCTTCATCGGTAAAACGTTTCCGGGCGCCGGTAATGTCGTCGTTTTCTGGCACGGTCCGATAGGCAATCGCTTCATCGACGATCGCTCCGAGCTGAGTCAAACGCTTAGGCAATACATCTCGGGCGTTCGCTGCTCTAACCACGAGAAACCTGAGGTTCTCAACACTTTCATGACGTTGGATGGCATCTGCCAAACGTTCCGCCACATACTCTTCGGGCTGCAGATCGACCGCTAGATGGAAATCTTTCACTCGTTTCGCTGTGCCCGGCCCTATAGCGGCAATACGGGCGTTGCCCAATGACCGGGCATCGTCGTAAAGCTTGAAAAAGAGGTCGAAAAACGCGGTCACGCCATTGGGGCTGGTGAACACCACCCAGTCATACTGGAAAGAATCACGAACGAGTTCCCCGAATTCCATCAGGTTCTCCGGCGGGACGATCTTGATGGTGGGCAGTTCCGTTACCTCTGCACCCAGTGAACGGAGCTGGGCGCTAAGGGCCCCGGCTTGCTGCCGGGTTCGCGTCACCACGATGCGGCGCCCGAACAAGGGCCGGTCCTCGAACCATTTGAGGCGTTGGCGATAGGAAACAACATTGCCAAATACAGCTACGACTGGCGGTTCGATATCGATAGCGACCTCCTCGATGTTATCGAGTTTCCCGACAATGGTTTCTTGGCGTCCCGTTGTTCCCCAGCGAACCAACGCCACCGGCAGGGTGGGACTTGCACCATGAGCCCGAAGTTCGGCCACGACCTTGGATAGGCGGGCTGCGCCCATCAGCATTACCAAAGTACCGCCACCTTGAACCAGAGCAGCGTAGTCGATGGCCGATTCTTGCTTGGTAGGATCCTCGTGCCCAGTGAAGACTGTGAACGACGAAGTAACATCCCGGTGAGTGACCGGAATCCCAGCGTAGGACGGAACCGCGATCGCCGAGGTGATCCCGGGAACGATCTCAAACGGAATCCCGGCTGCGGCGAGGACTTCGGCCTCTTCCGCACCGCGGCCGAACACGAAGGGGTCGCCGCCCTTCAAACGAACCACTACTTTCCCCTCCCTGGCCCGATGCGCGATCAGGTCATTGATTTCGCTCTGAGAAAGAGTATGGGCGGCGGCTTGTTTGCCTGCGTAAATAATCTCGGCGTCCGGACGGGTCCAATTCAGTATCTCAGGGTTACAGAGGTAGTCATAGACAACCACATCGGCCTGTTCCACCGCTTCTTTGGTTCGTAAGGTTACCAACCCGATATCACCCGGTCCTGCGCCCGCTAAAATGCATTTACCTATCTTCGCCATAAATCTCCTGAAACAATGTTTTGGCGGCGTCTAAAGGCGATTTAAACGGCGCTGTGACTGAACCCTGTCGCACTCTACCCGCTTCTTCAAAAACAATGCCAGCCAGTGTCATCGTATCACCGACTAATCTAGCATAGACGCCGATCGGCACATTACAGCCGCCGCCGATCAAATGGAGAAATTCTCTTTCGGCTCGAACGCAATCCCAAGAAACAGGATCGTTAACCTGACTGAGGATCGAGCGAACCACCGCGTCATTCTCCCGGCATTGCAACGCGATTGCTCCTTGTCCCGCAGCCGGAAGCAACTCGCGAAGGCCAGTTATGAATAAGGTTGCGTCCAGAAAGCTTAGCCGTTCCCGCTCAGGCAAGAGGCCAAGCCGCTGCAAGCCGGCTTGGGCCAAGATGATGCCTGACCAATCCGCGGCGCGGACCAGCTTTTCAAGCCGGGTAGGGACGTTTCCGCGCACCGCACAGACTTGGATATCCGGCCGGAGATGAATGATTTGTTGGGCCCGGCGAGGGCTGCTCGTGGCGATGAGCGAACCTTTTGGTAAGCCGTGCAGGCCGTCGGGAAATTTCGAGATCAGGACATCCACCGGATCTTCCCGGGGCAAGACCGCGTCGACTAATAGACCTTCGACCGCTTCAGTGGGTAAGTCCTTTAGAGAATGCACGGCCAGGTCGATTTCGCCGTTCAGCAGGGCTTGCTCCAGTTCCTTTGTAAATAAACCCTTCTCGAAGCTTTTCCCTGAATCGTCCAGGCGGAGGTCCAGGCGTTGGTCTCCGATGGTTTTTATGACGCGTAGATCCACCGTTTCCACTAAGCCGGATCTTAACAGCGTCTGCTTGGCGATTTCCGCTTGAGCTAGCGCTAGCTGGCTCCCTCTAGTACCAAGGGCGATCTGCATCCTTTTCGTTAAGTCTCCCGATTCGCCCGTAAAGACGGTGGCAGCTCCATTGCCACAGAACCGATCATCGCCGGGGCCGATCTTTCCAGCCAAGTTTGAAATTCGACCACGTGCTTGGCGATCAAGTGATCGCAACCGGCGGCCTCCTGCTTACGCGCTTCCACCGAACGTTCGGCCATCGATTGTAGCGCATCGAGATCGTAGACGTAAACACCGTCCAGCCGATGGACGTTAGGATCGATGTCCCGAGGTACGGCCACGTCGATCATGAACAGTGGACGATCGCCTCTGTGTCTTAGGACCGGAGCAATCTTGTCGACCGTAACGATCGCGTGCGGAGCCGAAGTGGAAGCCACGAGAATATCGAGATCCGCGAACTCGCGCTCCCATTCTTCGAAGCGTAGGGCGCGTCCCCCGGTTTCCTGCGCTAGTACCTGTGCTCGTTCAAACGAACGATTGGAAACGAATATCTGGCGAGCACCCCGTGATTTAAAGTTGCGCGCCATCTTCTCGCTGGTATCGCCGGCGCCAAGCACCATGATTTTGCAGCCGTCCAGTTTGCCGAAGATTTGCTCAGCTAGCTCTACCGCAACGGACGCTACCGAAACGCTGCCTCGGCCGACAGCCGTGGCTGAGCGAACCTGTTTACCGACATGGAAAGATTTCTGAAAAAGCTTGTTCAGCCGCCGGCCAGTCGCCTTTTCGCGGACGGCCGTCTCATAGGCACGTTTTACCTGACCGAAAACTTCAGTCTCGCCAATCACCATTGATTCTAATCCTGAGACGACCCGGAAAAGATGCTGCACGCAGCGGTCCGCCCACAAACCAAAAAAGTGGGGCTCATCACCGGTACGCAGGCCGTTATAGAACTCGGCAAAGAAATGGGCGGCGGGCAACTGCGAAATCGCTCCGGCTACATAAAACTCAGTTCGGTTACAGGTAGAAACGATTAGACCTTCATCGACGCCGTCGATTGCTCTCAGGCGCGATAACGCTTCGGGGAGAGCTGAGTCTCCTATGGCAAAGCGTTCCCGTATTTCAACGCTCGCGGTCTGATGGCTTAATCCGAAACAGGAAATGTTCATCTTACCGGCGGCAGGTCTGAAATGAAACGAATGCCCCAAAACATACTTAACAGGAGACCAAATACGATGATCGACAATGTAGCAACCCACTTGGCTGCCATCGTTCGCCGAACCCGCGCCAGCAAAATACCGCCGTATAGCGCCCAGACCACCAGCGACCACGCTACTTTGCGCCAATCGACATCTTGGCCGATCATGAACCCGGTCCCTAAACCAACGGTAAACAGGCCAAAACCGAGCCACAGCAGACGTGAATTTGCCACCACCAGCGTCCTGATGGGCGGCAACCGGAAAAAGACTGAGGAGGGTCGCCGCGTTTTCAGCTGTCGTTCCTGAATCAGATACATCAGGCCGGCGAGACCCGCGAGAGCGAAGGCCCCGCAAGCAACAATCGAAAAAGAGGTGTGGGCTTCCAACCATGGATTGACCGGGTACTTAACGGGCACACCCCGGGCTTCTGGCTGAAACAACGCCCAGACGCTCAATAAACTGGCAAAAGGGGTGGTAAAAACGCCCAGGAGCGAGAGCCGGTAAGAAGACCCGATTACCAAGTAGATTAAGACCATTGACCAGCTCAAAAAGGTCAGCAATTCGAAGAAATTGGTGATTGGACACCGCCCGACCTCGTGGCCACGCACGCCCAAGAAAACCGATTGGCAGATGAACCCGGCTATGACTAATCCGAAGGTCAAACGCGGCGCCATGAACTTGCCGGTAAACAAGCTGTAAGCTGAATACGCCGAAGCCAGAATGAAGCAATAGGTCGCCAACCAGACCCAAACCCGATCCGCTGCGAAAATGAATGATCCAACAAAATCCAGATGCATCTACTAAATCAACTGCTACGCTCGATCATTCATGAGTGGAGTCAATCTCGAACAGATCCAGTCGGCGATTCGCGCGATTCCGGATTTTCCGCAACCTGGCATCTTGTTCAGAGATATCACTCCGATCTTGGCGGATTCAGAGCTGTTTCGGCACGTGATTGACCTTCTGGCCGATCAGACAGTGAATTACGGGGCCGAGAAAGTGGCCGGTATCGACGCTCGCGGATTTCTTTTTGGGGCAGCTGTGGCTTACAAGCTGGGTTTAGGTTTTATACCGATCCGGAAAAAAGGAAAGCTTCCCTACAAGACCATTCACTATTCGTATGTCCTCGAGTACGGCAAAGCGGATATGGAGATTCATGTCGATGCGGTGCGGGAAGGAGAAAAAGTTGTTTTAGTCGATGACCTGTTAGCAACTGGCGGCACTTCTGCTGCTGCTGTTCATTTGGTGCAGGAACTCGGCGCCAAAGTGGAGGCAGCACTGTTTTTTATCGAGCTAGCGGACCTCAATGGCCGGAAACATCTTGGCGATGTGCCGGTGGAGACGCTGGTGCGGTTCTGATCGACGCGCGCCTGCTCGTCGGAAGGAGCCAGGATCCAGAATCCAGGAGCCAGGAGGTTATCCAGGGGGCGTCGCAGAGTCGAGTGGGGGCGTTGCATTCCGGGTTGCAGCTCCAGGAGGTATCGACGCCTGTAATCGTTTCGGTCACAGAGTTTGAAGAGACGCGACGCCCTGGGCCCAGCGTGTGTTCAACCGGTTGGTGGAGAGCAACCTATGGACGGCGCCACACGGGATCACCCACCGTACCGAACGCCGGAAGGTGGTACGATTTCCGGAGTTTTCGCATTCCAGCGGGTTGAACCCACGCTGTGCCCGGGGCGTCGCGTCTATCCGAGCGCAGTGACCAAAAGCGCTTCACAGGCGTCGAAACCCGCCCGATCTGCAACGCGGAATGCAACGCCCCTGGCATCTCCGGCTCGGCTTCGCGACAACCCTGGGTGACTCCCTTTTCATCTTCCATTTTTGATCACTAGTCGGACCTCTTATCTGCTATTTGCGAAGCAGCTATGCTCCCTGATTCCCTACTCCCTCTAGTCGAAGCCCTGAAAACTGTGCCGGGAATTCGCGCAATTGTGGTCGGCGGTTCGCGTGCCCGGGGCAGCGGGGATGCTGTTTCCGATACCGATCTTGGGCTGTATTACGACCCCCAGTATCCACTGGCGGTCGAGGCTCTGGATCAAGTTGCAGCCACATACGACGATCGAAAGCAATCGGGTCTGGTCACTGAGATTGGAGGCTGGGGACCATGGATTAATGGAGGCGGTTGGCTTCAAATCGATGGAGCGGCAGTGGATCTCCTCTATCGCGAGACAGCGCAGGTGGAATCCATAGTCAGCCATTCCATCGCCGGGCATTTCGAAATGGCTTATCGACCGGGACATCCTCTCGGGTTTCTCTCGTCTGTCTATGCGGGCGAAATTGCTATTTGTGAGCCGCTTTGGGATCCGCTCGGCTGGGTAGCGAATAATAAGGGGCGGCTGGTCGAATATCCGGAGGCACTTCGTCGAGAGCTGGTGAGACATTTCGGGTTTGAAGCCAGGTTCAGCATTTTGATAGCCGAAAAACCGGCCAAACGCTCCGATGTCAGTTACGTAGCCGGCTGCCTCTTCCAAGTCGTTGGCGCTCTTCTGATGGTCCTTTTCGCTTTAAACCGGGTCTATTGGTTGAACGAAAAAGGAGCGCTGAGATTTACTGACCGGTTCCAAATCGTTCCAGCTCGATTTCGGGAGCGGGTTGAGCGGATGTGGGAATCGGTTCGCAAGGATCCTGATTCGCTGGAAAGCGCGTTAGGGATAGCTCGGGAGCTGAAAGAAGAAGTGACGGCGCTGGTGCATCGGGAAGGGCTTTCGGCCTGACGGGTTCAACCAATTCTGCCGGCCTTATCGCGAAGCGGTTATACAGAATAGCCCAGGGCTTCTAGCCCTGGGTTAGGCAATGAACCAAAGCGCCCTATCAGGGCGGCCGAATGGGCATTGTTTGAGTCCGCGGATACGAGACCCGAGGTGTCTGTCGAGAGCCTCAGCAAACAAAACAACGATAGTCAGGCCCATGAACACCATCTGCGTCTACCGCCCTTTGAGCATCCCTACCCGCTACGCGGGTGCAATTCGGACTTGGCGCAGTACTCCCGCCCGCAACGCTTCGCGTAGCGATGCGGGCGGGCCATCACTCCGCGCCGGCCGGATTCGAGGACGAAGCGCCTTTTGAGCACGCATGTTGACGTGAATCGGTAGTCACCATATGGGGTTTCTAAGATTGGGGCGCTAGGTCGCTAGCGACCCCGCGTTATTGGTAACCGTGCATACAGAACAAAAAAGCCGCCCTAGTTTACGGTCCAAAAGGGGCCTCATTTTGGTGTTCGCACTATTGTTGCTGTGCGTCCTGGGTGTTGCCGCCTACTGGGGGCTTCATCAAAGGTATGTGCCTCCGGATGCGATTGGGACAGGGGAACGTTTTCTCTCCCTCGTCAAAGCAGGAAATTTCGCAGAAGCGTATTCATTGACGACTCAAGACGCATTGCCGGGACGCACCCTGGACCAATTCGAATCAAATGTGCACCATCGGGTGGCGGTTGAAGCGTTAACCGCCAAGGCAGAATGGCGCGGCGTTCGCGGTGGATTTCAAACCTACGGGAATCGCCTCCGGCGGTGGCTTGCAGGCAGGAAACTCGATCCAGATAGTATCGGTCTTGAATTCGAGGCCGGCTCCCCCGTTGAGATCCGGCTGCTGTCCTCACCGGACGGAAAGTGGCGAGTCACCTACTTTCAGATGCACGCGGGATAGCCCATAATGATTATTGAGGGCCGCTGGATTTCGTTCTTAAATCTGTAACGTTGTAGTTCTATGGAATATCGTCAGCTTGGACAGTCGGGCCTCCGTGTTTCTGTGCTTAGTCTAGGAACCATGACCTTCGGAGGAGAAAGCGTCTTCAGCAAAGTCGGCGCTACGGACGTGAAGGGGGCACGTCGTCAGGTAGACCTTTGTATCGAAGCTGGTGTCAATCTGTTCGACACTGCCAATATCTACTCTCACGGCTTATCGGAAGAGATTCTCGGCCAAGTTCTAGAAGGCCGGCGCAATGAAGTGTTGATTGCCACCAAATTCAGGATGGTCATGCGCGACGGTCCGAACGAAGGCGGCGCGTCTCGGTACCATATTATCCGGGAATGCGAAGACAGCCTGCGCCGGTTGCGTACTGATCATATCGATCTTTATCAAATCCATGAATGGGATGGCCAAACGCCGCTAGACGAGACCCTGGAAGCGCTCGATTCACTCGTGCGTTCCGGAAAGGTCCGGTACATCGGCTGTTCCAACTATTCCGGCTGGCACCTGATGAAGGCGCTGGCGATTGCGGACCGGCGGAATTATCAGCGGTTCGTCAGCCAGCAAATTTATTACTCGTTACAGGGGCGAGATGCTGAATACGAGCTCGTACCGATCACGTTGGATCAAGGACTCGGCATTTTGGTTTGGAGCCCGTTGGCAGGCGGTCTGCTTTCCGGAAAATATCGTCGCGGACAATCAGGTCCCGAAGGTTCACGCCATTTGAATAATTGGGGCGAACCACCGATTCACGACGAAGATCAGCTCTATAACATTATCGATGCGCTAGTGGAGATCGCGGGGGCTCACAAAGTTTCTGCGGCTCAGATCGCTCTAGCGTATCTGCTCGGCCGGCCTGGAGTGACGTCGCTGGTTATTGGAGCAAGGAGCGAGGAGCAATTGAGAGACAACTTAGCGGCCGCTGATGTTAAACTGACCGGCGAGGAACGAACCCGTCTGGACAAGGTCAGCCAACCGCGGTTGCTGTATCCTTACTGGCACCAAGCAAAGACCTCCAAAGAACGTCTGAGCGCAGCGGATCTGTCCTTGCTGCAGCCGTATATTCAGTAAGCGTCAGCGAAATATTTGCGCAAGGGGACGTGCTCGCCTGTCACAATAAGGTTTGTTGGTCCTCAAAACGCGCCGAGCCGTGGGGTTGCGCAATGCCACGGCTCGGCGGCTTTTAGCTGTTGTGCACATTGCGTTTTGCGACGCCGATTTCGCTGCGAAATCGTTGAGGCCATTCCGGAGCCCGCCTCCGCCAAGCCTACGGCGCGGCAGGCTCTCGCCCTACCAAATGAGCGCCTACCGCTCGTCCGCCCCCATTTTTGACAGAACCGGGCGTCGCATCGAGAGTCACGTCTTGATCAAGCTTCCCAAACTGAATCGCGTCGCTCCGGACTTGCGATCGCGGGACGATATTCTGCGGCGGCCGCTCGTAGAATGGCTCCTGTTGCTGATGTTGGCGGCGCTTCAATTCACGGTTGCGGTGGACTTCGTTATCATGATGCCGCTTGGCCCGCAGCTTATGCGGATCTTCGACATCAATACTCCAGCGTTCAACCTGGCGGTGTCAGCCTATGCGGGAGCTGCTGGAATATCGGGCATTTGCGCAGCTCTTTTCTTGGATCGGTTCGACCGTAAAATTGCGCTTTTGACACTGTACGCCGGGTTCACGATCGGAACATTAATTTGTGGGCTAGCACCCACTTACATAACCTTGGTGCTGGCTCGGGCTTTGGCCGGATGGTTTGGAGGCATTGTCGGAGGGATTAGCCTGGCCATGGTCGGGGATTTAGTGCCGGAGGCTCGCCGAGCTTCTGCCATGGGTACCGTAATGTCGGCCTTCTCCGTCGCTCAGGTGGCGGGAGTGCCATTGGGGCTTTACCTGGCAGATAAGCTGAGCTGGCATGTTCCCTTCGTGGCCTTGGCGGCATTGAGTGCGGTAATCTGGGTTTGCGCTTTGATCCGGTTGCCGCGGGTGCGAGGCCATTTGGCGCTTAGTCGTGCCGAAACCCCAATGCGCCGGTTTGCCGCCATCTTGGTCAATGGTGAGCACCTGCGGGCATTGGCGCTAATGGCAGTCATTACCATGGGCGGATTCATGATCATTCCTGATCTCGCCACTTACTTAGTGAACAATGTCGGATTGAACGCCGGTGAACTTCGCTGGGTTTATCTCGTCGGCGGAGTGGCGACGCTCTTCACCATGAATGGGATCGGCCGGTTAGCGGACCGATTCGGGCGAATGAGAATGTTCGTTATAATGATGGTGTCTTCCATGGTAGCGGCATTTCTCATTACCCATTTGCCGGTGGTGCCGGCAGCCGTGGCGATCGCAGTCAACACTTTCTTCATGATCAGTATGACGGGGCGCTTTGTGCCAGCGATCACGATGATCACCAGCAGCGTGACTCCTGCGCATCGGGGTGGTTTTATGAGTATCAACTCGTCCGTGGCCCAATTTAGCAGCGCCGTTGCCGCAATGATCGCAGGTTGGATGATCCATGACGGACCGAACCACCAGCTCGTCGGCTTCAGTCTCGTTGGCTGGGCTTACCTAGGTTGGGCTATCTTCGGGCTATGGCTAGGTGCTCGAGTTCGAACTGCAACCGTTACCCAGGCAGAGTTGCCGGTGGTCGAAGTGGCGTGACTGAAGGAGTCAGGAGCCAGAAGGTCTGGAGTATCCATTCGCTTCTAGAGACGGTGAACTCATTTTAGGAGATAGAAGATTGATACCAACGCAGGTTAATAACGTTGTATCATCGTGTGTGGATTTCCTCCACAAAGGCAGAATCGTTGGCAGATCTTTTGTTTTGAGGATCCAGGACCTTCTAAATCCTGGCTCCTGTAGGAGCGTCGCGCGGTCAGAGATCTAGTAGGACTTCGAAGTTCGGTGGACCGTCCCTCAGCGTTTGGGCTTCTTCGCCGAACTTTTGGAGATGAGGGGTTTCAAAATGAGCCACCAGAGCACCGAAGTCTTGCCAAGCTTCGAGCAGGACGAATTGCATGGGGTCTTGCGCGTCCCAGAAGAACCGATAGAAGATATTGCCAGGTTCTTTCTGCGTACCGGCTTGTGCGCGACGAGCAGCCTCGATGTACGCGCTTCTTTTGCCTTCTATAACCTTACCGCGGAACAACAGACCAAATGGAACCGTCTCATTTGGCAGTTGCCCGCGAATCTGTGCCAACAGAGGATTCATGTCTGTTTCCTTCAGCCAAACAGGAAAGAATAGCAAATATGAAAAGGAGTCCAAGGAGTTCAAGGAGTACGAGGAGTTCAAGGAGCCCGCGACCGACCCGCGTCGAACTACTCTCGTACTCAGACCTAGGCGGCAGTCTCCTCTAGCGATTCGGTGGTTCCGCCGCTCTCTCAACTCCTTGAACTCCTCGTACTCCTTGGACTCCTTGGACTCCTTTTCATATTTGCTATTCTTTTCCAACAGTGAAATTACCGAAGCTTCAATTTGGCGTTGCCACAGCCGACCATCAAGCCGAGGCCTATGACCCTGAGATTCCGGATTTCCGGGATGAGTGGGAACGGTTGACTGGCCAGACCCAGCGAGACAAAGCGACCGATTTTTGGAATCGATATCCAGAGGATATCAAGCTCGCTAGCGATCTTGGATGCAAAATTTTCCGGTTCTCCATTGCCTGGTCTAGAGTCGAACCGGAGCCGGGTCGATTCGAGTCCGCCGCTCTAGAGCATTACCGGCAGGTTGCCTCTACCATTCGTGAGGCCGGAATGTTGCCGCTGGTAACGCTGCATCATTTTACCTGGCCGATACATGTTCAGGAACGCGGGGGAATGACCGCGCCAAACTTTCCCATCTGGTATCACGCGTACGTCGAACAAGTCGTGGAGGCCATCGGCGATCTGGTTCCTTATTGGATCAGCTTTAATGAGCCTAATCTATTGGTTTACGGATACGTGAAGCCGTGGTGGCAAGAATCCTATTTGGTGCCGCCGGGAGGCGGACCTGAGATCCCGTTGTCGACCCAGTTGGAACGGGCAGCGCAGTTGATCCGCACCATTTTTGTGGCGCACCGTTTAGCGAGAGAAACGATCCGAAAAAAGAACCCGGAGGCCAAGGTCGGCGCCAACCCTTTCATGCTCGGTCTCCCGACTGCGCTACAATGGTTCATCGATTTCTGTGCGACGCGCACTCGTTCCAAGAAGCAATTTGAACAGAGATCGAAGTTAGTGGCCGAACCACCGGTGCCGCCGTCTACATCGGTTGACCTAGTGATTGCGCAGTTCGCGCCAACCCAAGAACGCGCGGCAAAGGTAGCGTTTTCGAAGTCATACGATGAGAGCACCGAACGCTTGGTGATAAAGAAAGGCAGCGGGTTCACTCAGCTTGCGGACTTGAACGGCCACCGGGTCGGTTATGTGAGGGGTTCGGTTTCGAATCGCACCCTGGCCCGTTTTGCGCCAAGCGCTTTACCTCGCCCGTTTGCAACCCACCACAATGGTTTGGAAGCCTTGGAGGCGGGATGGATCGACGGTTTTATTGCCGATGAAGTAAGGATTGCGCATGTCGGCCTGTCTCCCTCGTTGGAGATGCTGGATGGTCCGTTGGCCCAAAGGAAATGTGCGGTCGCTGTCCCGCGGGGTAGTCCGGATCTATTGAACCTGGTCAACGCAGTGGTGACCGGCAATTTGCCACGGGCCACGGCCGTTCACGGTCGATCAATTGGAGCAATCCGTCGCCGCGGGAATCTCCGAGTAGGGGTTACGTTTGATCCTAATGCGGAGTTACCCGAGCGGTTAAAGAAGGAGATCGAGATAGCCGAGCAAGTGGGAGAACACATTTTTGGCCGGCGGGGTTGTGTTGAGTTCGAGCTTCTGCGCATGGACGAGCGAGTGAGTTCTTTGCGTTCCTGGCTTCATTTCTTTGAACCGGTCCTCAAAGCCGCCAGTGTCGTCGGCACTATTCTAAACAGCAATTGGTGGCATCTCGGCATGGCCGGAAAACTGCCGGAGTTTTTCTGCCCCAAGGAATGCGTGGGCCAACAAGATTTTGTGGGCCTCGATTATTATTGGGGAATCGACAGCGTCGAGTTACATCGGATGCACCAATTAATCGATGCGACGATGAGCCGGTTCGATGACGCGCCGGTAGATTCTGCCGGCTTACTAAGGGTGTTGTCCCGATTACATCGCTGGTTTCCAGACAAAGAAATTCTCATCATCGAGAATGGCTGTATCGATGAAGCGGACAAGCTAACGCGCGAGGAATATTTACGAGCGCATATCCGGGAAGTCACTCGAGCTCGGGCCATGGGTATTCCCGTTGCGGGATATATTTGCTGGAGTATCACCTCCAACCGGGAGTGGGGGCTAGCCTTCGGTCCGGCTAGCGATTTTGGTCTCTATCATATCGATCTCGACAACGATCCGGAACTTAAGCGCGTTCCCACTGCTAGTGCGGAGATCTATAAGAGAGTGATTCAGGAGGAAACTGGCGATGCCCGATAAATGACAAATCGCAGATGTCAGATGGTCAACGCGCTTCGTGCCCTCCATTGACTTTTACAGCCACCGCGTGGATTGAATCCTTGTTCATGGAGGTCCATTATGAAATCCTTATTTGTAACGTTTCTCTTGTCGTCCGGGCTGGTATCAGGGGCTTTGGCTGCGCCTGAACAGCAAACCAAACTCAAATTGGGTGATCCGATACCGGTAGTAGCCGCTAAAGATCAAGACGGCAAAGAAATCAACCTAGGTGAATCCAATACTGGATACACGTTGGTCTATTTCTATCCAAAAGCGATGACCGCGGGTTGTACTGCGCAAGCTTGCAGTTTGCGCGACTCCTACACCCAACTCCAAGAAAAAGGAGTGAAGGTATTCGGTGTCAGCGTTGATACGGTCGATGCTCAGAAGGAATTTGCGGATAAAGATCATCTGCCATTCGAATTGCTGTCGGATACGGATAAGAAAGTGATCACGGCCTTTGGTGTACCCCTGTTCAAGGACACCTATGCCAGCCGGCAAGCTTATCTCTTCAAAGACGGAAAGTTGGTCTGGTTCGATACCAAAGCGAGCACCGACGCGCAGGCAGCGGATGTTCTGAAGGTTTTGGCGAGACCGACGTAACTTGGTAGGGCGAGGCTCGGGATCTGCCTTGAACCGTGCGCAGGGACTCTGCGGGCCTAATCTATCGTATGTAAAAGCCGAAAAGTTGCCGAGCCGGTCCCAGCATTCGCCATGGCTCGGCAGTGGGAATTGATCTTTGTAGGAGCTACCGGATCAGGGGCGCGCTAATCTTTCGATCATTTGCCTCGCCAGCTTTGGCCCGATGCCGCTCTCTTCGTGTTTAAAGTAAATAAACGTTTCTTTCCATCGGTCCTGTTGCGTCTGGGCAAATTTCGCCCAGCGGTCGATGTCGGCCTCTTGGTAATCCTCGCGTCGTAACCGGAGATAACCGAAATTGGCGGTCGCAATCTGGGGAGCAGCGAATTCACTGCTTTCGTTGATACAAAGGGAAACGTTGTGCTTCTTCAATAGCGCGAAAATGTTGTCATCGAACCAACTTTCGTGACGGAATTCGAAGGCTCCCTGGATGCTTTCAGGAAAGGGAGCCAGAAAGTCCGTGAGCAGGGCAAGGTCCATTTTGAGGGTGGGAGGTAGTTGGAAGAGAATCGGCCCCAGCTTAGGACCAAGATCGGCGATAACACCCAAAAAATAATTTAGGTTATCCGCGCAATCCTTGAGTTTTGCCCAGTGGGTAATTTTCTGCGGAGCTTTCAAACCAAACCGAAAGCCGTCCGGTGTCGACTGGTACCAGCTTTCGATGGTTTTCGGGCTCGGGATTCGGTGGAAGGAGTAATTGACTTCAGTGGTACGGAACTGATCCGCGTAAAACGGCAACATCTTTGCGGTCGCCAATTTCTCTGGATAGAAAGTGCCTCGCCAGGCGGGGTATTGATAACCGGAAGTTCCAACAAAGCTGTTCATGTTTTGCAGGAATAAACGTCAGGTATTCGGGCTTTGCAGCCCGGCGACCTTTTTACTTAGCCGTTGAATCCAAAGGTACATGGCGGCGATCACAATCACAAACGCCAGACCGCCCAGGACCACGGCTATCGAGGAGAAGCTATCGCCAACCACCGCGAGCGGCGTTTCGCGGCCGCTGCCAACGATCAGCGCAGCCAGCAGGACGCCGAATAAGCTTTCTCCAACGATCAACCCGGATGCGAGGAGGACGCCCAGGCGTTTTGCGACTGGCCCGTATGGCTTCTCTGAGACCCAGCGCTCGTAGAGCCAAGCGATCACCGCTCCGAGAACGATCGGTGTTGTTGTCGTGAGTGGTAAATAAATCCCGATACCAGTGGATAACGGGGGTAAGCGCAACTTGCCGGCCAAACCCAGCATTTCGTCGATAACCACCAAGAACACACCAACTACCGCGCCGGTGCCAATAAGCCCCCAATCTAATCGTCCGTCCAAGACCCCTTTTGCCAGCGTGGAGATTAACGTCGCTTGAGGGGCCGGCAGCTGGGATGGCCCTCCGCCAAATCCGTAGGCTCGATTGAGTAAATCGAGGATCGGCGGAATCACGAGGGCGCCTGCTAAAACGCCAACCACCAATGAAGCTTGTTGCCGCCAAGGTGTGGCGTTGACGAGTTGGCCTGTCTTCAGGTCTTGCAGGTTGTCGTTTGATATGGTGGCGACAGAGAAAACGATGGCCGTCACGAACAAGGAGAAGGCGACTAGAGCAGACGAACCTTCCGACCCCCGCTCAACCTGAGCGACCAACATCATCACGAACGATGCGCCAATGACTGCCAAAATGCCCACTCCCGAGAGCGGACTATTGGAGGAACCGATGAGGCCCGCCATATAGCCGCAAATTGCTGCCACCAGGAATCCGACAACCACAACGTAAATCACGCCGGCAACCGTCAGCGGGATCAACTTGTCATGCAGTGGTGTCCCGGAAAGAAACCCAACGATCAGGATACTAATAGGTAACACCGCAACGAGACAAACCGCTCCGACTAACGTAATCGGGATGTCTTGATCGGTTCGCGAAAGCGGACCGGTGGCGGCCCGGGAATGTAATGCCTGTCTAAAGGCTGATAACAGACCGAACCAGATCGGTTTTATCATTTTAGCCAGCGTCCAGATCGCGGCTACCCCAATCGCCCCGGCGCCAATTAAGCGGACCTGAGTTTTCCACACCGTGAGACCCACTTCTGCGGCGGAGCCGTTCGCAGGATGGAGCCAGGTGAGGATGGGAGTCGCAATTCCCCAAGCGATCACTATGCCCACTAGAATGGCTAGTCCGACGGAGAGCCCCACCAAATGACCAACACCGAATAGAGCCAGGGACAGTGAGCTGCCACAACCGGTCGCGGCGGGTCCGATCCGAAAAAATAGGACCAATTGTTCCGCAAACAATCGCATAGCGATGACCAGCGAGAAGCCAAAGGAGAGTAACGAACCGCCCATAACGGAAAGCAGTCCGGCCTGGGATTCTTCTTTCGTTCCGATGCTGGCTCCGGCGCCAACCTTAAGTACTTCGGCGGCAGCGACCCCTTCCGGATACGGTAGTGGTGACTCGACCACCATCGCCCGCCGGAGCGGAACGGTATACATCACCCCGAGGATGCCGCCGACTGCGCAGATGCCGAAGGAAGTCCAAAATGGGAAACCTGTCCACCAGCCGACCATGACCAGACCCGGCAACACAAAAATGATTGAAGAGAGTGTTCCTGCGGCGGAGGCAACGGTTTGAACAATATTGTTTTCTTCGATGGTCGATTCCTTGATGGAGAGCCCGAGGAACCGCGACACCCGAGGGAGAAGTCGGAGCACAGCCATCGAGATGACGGCCGCAGGAATCGATGAAGCGAAGGTAAGCCCGACTTTGAGACCCAGGTAAACATTCGCCGCCGTAAACACAAGCGTGATAGCGCAGCCTAGGATCAGGCCGCGAATCGTGAGCTCGAGCGGTCGGTCGTTGCGGGGGGGTGATTGGCCCATCTGGCACAACTGGCGAAAATCGGGGTGGGAAGTAAAGAAAAAAGAAGTACAAGGAGTACAAGGAGTACGAGAAGTACAAGGAGAGGCGGGGCTTCGAGAAGTCGAGGGGTCGTAGAGTTCGGTCTATGCCCCGTATGTACTTCCGAATACGGTCGGGCGAGAGGGCTCATTTTAGCGACGCATTTCTTTCGACGGCTTGGGCGTAGGCGATCAAAATACGAGAGACGTCGTCCAGGAGAGGCTCCAGAGCCAGGCAATCGCCGTAACCGAGATCTTGACTGAGTATCAAATAATAGCGGCACTTCTCGAGCGATTGAGAAGTATTAAAAAACCGATTTTTATCGGCCGGTCCTCGTTTTCTGAATCCTTCAGCCATGTTTGCCGGAATCGAAATAGCCGCTCGCCTCATCTGGGGGACCAGACAATACCGTTCGTCGGTCGGAAACTGCTTGGTCAGATGGTAAGTCTTTAGCACGAATTCATGAGCTTTCTGCCAGACGATAAGATCGCGGAATGATTTTGCCGGTTTATTCATGAAATCTTCTATACACTATTAAACAACGTAATCAAGTTATGTTATTACATGTGTTGGCGACCTTCATGCGGGTAAGCGGTCATCTCTCCCCTGAGGCTCAATCTCCTCGTACTCCTCGAACTCCTTGTACTCCTCGAACTCCTTGCGTTATCAATACGCATGCTGAACGGCTTTGAATCCCATCTAAACGAGCAAATCAGTTCAATTCGCACTCAAGGGCTTTATAAGAGAGAGCGATTTTTAAGTACTCCACAACGCGCTCATATCGGGACAGCTGATGGGCGTGAGGTTTTGAACCTCTGTGCGAACAATTACCTGGGGCTGGCGGATCATCCCGAGGTGATTCAGGCAGCCAAAGAGGCCTTGGACCGTTGGGGGTTCGGCCTGGCTTCTGTCCGATTTATTTGTGGGACCCAGGAAATCCACAAAGAACTCGAGGAAGCGCTCACTCGATTTCACGGCACAGAAGACACGATTCTGTACGGAAGCTGCTTTGACGCCAATGGAGGTCTATTTGAAACACTGCTTGGCCCCGAAGACGCGGTAATCAGTGACGAACTGAATCACGCTTCAATTATTGATGGGATCCGCCTCTGCAAAGCCCAGCGTTTTCGTTATCGCCACAACGATATGGCGGATTTGGAGGCTAAGCTCAACGAAGCGAAAACGGCCCGTTTCCGGTTGATTGCTACGGACGGCGTGTTTTCGATGGACGGCACTATCGCGAATCTCGCTGCGATGTGCGATCTCGCGGAACGATACCAGGCGCTCGTGATGGTGGATGAATGTCATGCTGCCGGTTTCTTGGGCAAAACCGGGCGAGGTACGCCCGAGCACTGCGGCGTTATGGGAAGAATCGACATCATCACGGGGACTTTAGGAAAAGCTTTGGGCGGCGGCAGCGGTGGATACACCACCGGAAGGAAAGGAATAGTGGAACTATTACGCCAACGATCGAGGCCCTACCTTTTTTCAAACAGCGTGACGCCGAGCATTGTAGCGGCATCCCTAAAGGCAATCGAGATCGTCACTCGTTCCACGGAACTTCGGGATCGTTTGGAGAACAGCACCCAGTTCTTCCGCAAAGGCTTGACTGACGGCGGTCTGACGATTCGACCGGGACAGCATCCGATCGTGCCGGTTATGATCGGTGAGGCTGCCCTCGCCCAAAAAGTCGCTGATCGCCTGCTCGAGCTTGGGTTGTATGTGATCGGATTCTTCTACCCAGTGGTACCGCAAGGCACCGCGCGGATCCGGACCCAAGTCTCGGCCGCTCACACCCAGGATGACCTCCAGTTTGCCGTCGATTGTTTTGCGAAAGCGAAGTTGGAATTCGGGCTGTAAATCGTAGGGGTGAGCAGGCATGGGTCATCGGTGTGGCAGATTGGTGGGGCGAGGCTCCTGAAAGACCTAGGAACATTACCAGGGCCTAACGTGTTTCGATGCCAGAGGCGGTGTTAGGTCGATAGAGGTGCCGAGCCGTTCCCAGGATGTGCGACCATTTATAGCGTGATCCCACTATAGACCATCGGCTCGGCAACGCTGAGGTGTAGCATCCCGTTTGGTTCCTTGGATACGACTATGCTCCGCCAAGGCCGAATCGTGTTGCTGGAGCCTCGCCCCACCAATCTTCCGCCGTCGTCCCTACCGTTATTCCTCGTACGCGATATGGACGATGGTTTGATTTTCGCTTGGCGAAGAGATGTCGATCTTGGCGTTCTTGCCAGAGCCGCTGACCTCTAACACCTGGGCGGCATTGCTGCTCAGAGATTCAACGTGAAGCCCCTGTCCGGATAACTGTTGCTGATAGAAATCCACGACTTCACCGATTGGCTGATCGATGGTAAAGACCACTTGCTTCCAGCCTCCGACGCTGGCGAGAGCCAACCCTTTTGCTCTTTCGGGCATCGGCAACCACTCCGGTGTCTTGGGCGCCCGCGTGTTCGCTTTGGGGGTAGGCGTCGGTGTGTTCTCCGCTGCTGAACTAGAATCCCCTGAGAAGGATACCCCGTCGCCGCCTACGGTTATCTGTTTTCCGTTGCTCTGGAGCTTAATTCCGTTGGCACCCAGGATGGCATCCAGTCCAACGCTACCCGCGCTTTCTTTCTTTTTCTTGGTTTGTCTGGCTGCCGGAGCCGGCGTCGGGGTCGACTCGGCTAAGGTATCCGAAGGAGCTAGATAGCTCTTTGCGCTCATCGAGTCTTGATAGCGCACTTGGACTTCGCGAGTAGTACCATCGACAGGAAGATTCGAGGTATACGAAATCAAGTACTGGCCGGCGAGTTGGATTCCGATCTGGTTGTATAGATTCTTCAACTCGGAGGCATTAGGGGTCAGAAAATAGCGCCCACCCGTCGACTGAGCGAACCCCGCCAACAGAGCTTCGTCGATCTCGGCGCCGATCCCAATAGCGTAGATGGGCACATTCACGCGCTTAGCAAACTGCAGAACGTCTTGAACAGGGTGTTTACTTAATTTCTTGCCGACACCGTTGTCGTCGACACCATCACTCAATAGCACCAATGCTTTTCGGCCTAGCCGATCTTTTAGTAGTTCAACCGAGGTGAAGAGCGCGTCGTAAAGAGCGGTGTTCCCGCGCGCTGAGGTCAAGGCAATGGCTTTGCTAGCGGAAGCGCGGTTCGAAGACATTGGGCCCAACACTTTCACCTGCTGAGCGAAGCCTACGACTTGGACACTGTCGGCCGGAGCCAATAAATCCAAGAAACTCTTGGCCGCTTCCCGCGTTTCGGTGAGCCGTGGTCGCATCGATCCGCTGTTGTCGATGGCGATGACAACCGATAAGGGCGGGAGTTGAGACTCTACAGAAATCGCTTGTTGATCGACCTCGTCTTCCCGGACTCGAAAATCGGCTGCCGTTAAGCCCGATTGGGGTTTGCCGTCTTTTAACACCGTGACAAAAACGTGAACTGAAGGGAACTGATCCATCGCGATCTGGTTCAGCACGATTTCCGTTCCGGCAGCGTTGCCCTGGCCTTTAACTTGTACCGAGGCGACTGGCTTTTGATCTTCGGAATGTGCGAGAGCAGTTGCGAAGAGGAGCGAACAACAGAGCAGTCGAGTTTTCATGTGTTGGGGGATTTTGGCTCGGATTTTGAGTAGAAATTGGCGTGGAGGGGCGGCGCTTGCAAGGTGGACAACAGGAGCTGGGAGAGCGTGTCGGCGTATGGGCGTATGGGCGTGTCGGCGTGTCGGCGTGTCGGCGTGTCGGCGTTAGAACGCGTCCACCATCGGTACCCGGTTCGTGATGATTTGGCCGGTCCTATCTAAAAACAACGTATTCATTGGTTTTATCGGGAGCCATTCCCAGCGGAGCGTTCTCGCGCCAACACGCCGATACGCCAACACGCCGATACGCCAACACGCCGATACGCCAACACGCTGACACGCGGACACGCCGACACCCGGACACGCCGATACGCCGATACGCCGATACGCCGATACGCCGATACGCCGATACGCCGATACGCCGATACGCCGATACGCCGATACGCCGATACGCCGATGCGCCCTACCGGCTTCTCAGCTACGCCGGCTTCGTCTCTTCGTTCAGTTTCGGCCGCTCCCAGCCCGCGTCCTCGGGGCGAATCGCACCGGCTCTTTCGGTTTCAAACAATTCGTCCAGAGTTTGGACCCGCTTTCTGATCTGACCCAGGAAATCTTTCTCGTCAGTTCCATAATATTGAGCCAGTATTTGCACCGTCTCTTCATCGTACTCTTTGAACCGGTGAGCGGCCCGATACGCCCGATAGGCGCCGAATCCGAGTGTGCGAAGCGCCTGAACACTTAGCTCGAGAGAGGACTCCAGTGTCTCGCGAAATATGTGTTTCACGCCCAGCTTGATTAATCGGTAAGCGTGTTCGCGATCGTTGGCTCGCACTAACAGGGCCAGTTTGGGGAAATGCTTTTGCGCCAGGTCTACGATCCGGAGCGAACCCTCGACATCATCGATAGCAACCACTAACAGCTTAGCTTGGGCGGCGCCGGCGGCCTCCAGCATCTCAAGACGGGTAGCATCCCCGTAGAACACTTTGAAGCCGATTTTCCTGATCAAATCGACTTGTTCAGGGTCAAAATCCAGCACGGTCGTCTTGATGCCTTGGCCCCAGAGTAAGCGCCCCACCACCACACCGTACCGGCCTACTCCGGCGATAATCACCGGATTACCGGTTTCATCGATCGTGTCTGCCTCGCGCTGGCGTAACCGGCTGGAGAAGCGGGGCTGGATCCAGAACTCATTGATAGTGAACAGAAACGGCGCCGCCACCATCGATAGCGCTACGATGGCAATTAGGCGGTCGCCAGTCCCTTGACCGAACACTTGATTGCGAACCGCGAACGCCACCAAAACGAAAGCGAATTCGCCCCCTTGAGCTAACGCCAACGAAAAGGTGAAATTTTGACTGCGCTCCAGCCGAGAAATTCTTCCGATCACGTAAAGCACGGCCGCCTTCGCCAGCAGGAGCCCGATAACCAGCCCACCCATCAGAAGCGGTTCCGACTGGATCAGGGACAGGTCGATGCTGGCGCCGACCGATACGAAGAAAAGGCCTAAAAGTAACCCTTTAAATGGCTCGATATCGGATTCGAGTTCGTGACGGTACTCGCTCTCAGCTAACACGACACCGGCGAGAAACGTACCCAGAGCTGGAGAGAGTCCTATGAGTTGCATCGCCAGAGCGATACCAACCACTAACAGCAGAGCGGCTGCCGTGAAGACTTCGTGGAGTCGCGTCAACGCGAGAAAATGAAATGCCGGACCGATCAAGAACCGGCCCCCGATAACGATGGCGCTGACCGTGCCTAAAACCAGTAGCGGTTGATACCAAGTGGCGGCATGGGTCGCCACGCTGGAGATCGAGTGGGTCGCGCCGAGGAAAGGCAAAACCGCGAGGATCGGAATCACGGACAAGTCTTGGAACAACAAGACGGCGACGGAGGTCTGTCCTCCCTTGGTATTCAACCATCCCTTTTCGGAGAGAGATTGAACGGCGATAGCGGTGGAAGAATCCGAAAGGATGAGGCCCACGGCGATGGCGGGTCCGATGGCGAAGTGGAAGCAGAGCGCGATCAGCGCACAAACCGCGGCCGTCAACGCGACTTGTAAAGTCCCAGACCCGAAAATCGGCCCCCGGAGGCGCCACAAAAGATTGGGCCGCAATTCCAGGCCGACCAGAAAGAGCATCATCACGACCCCGAACTCGGCTACACTCATGACATCACCGCGAGCGTCTCCGATAAAACGCAACATGTGAGGTCCAATGATGACTCCGGCTAGCAGATACCCGAGCACGGAGCCCAGACCTAGCCGTTTAGCAATCGGAACCGAAACCACCGCGGCTCCTAAATAGATGAACGCTTGAAAAAGAAAACCGGAAGTCTCCATGGGGGTTTAGGATACGGGTAGAAGCTCCACTACTTGGTTGAGCGTATCGAGTTTCATGAGTTCGGATAGGTCCAAGGCATGGTCGCGCAGCGCGGCTAGCGCCCGCCGGTAGACAGACCCGTACGTCGATAGCTCGGCTTGGTCTTGCATCCAAAGCACGCCCGGCACGACAAAAGGAGGTAAATAAGTCATTCCGCAAAGCCGCGCCGTCTGTTCAAAAGGCGCGAGGAGTTCGCGCACCGTGAAATAGTTGTAGCCGCTGCGTTGATAGGCCGAACTGGGACCACCGGTGGAAATGGCGGTTAGAACTAATTTCCCGTGCAGCCGGGTACCGTTTTTCCCGTAGGCAAAGCCATACTCAAGCACCAGATCCTGCCACTGCTTTAGAATTGCCGGAGAACTATACCAATAGAAAGGATGCTGAAAAACAATGACGTCATGCTCTAGCAGCAGCGCCTGTTCTCGCGCGACATTAACGTGAAAGTTTGGATACGACTCGTAGAGATCGTTGATGGTTACCCCGGATAAAGATTCAACGGACGACAGTAGGAGTTGGTTTACGCGCGACTTATGCAGAGCGGGGTGGGCAAAGAGGATCAGGAGACGGCGTGAAGGCATAGAGAGGGTGTTAGAGAAGAGGCTGGGGTCTATATTTGCCTATAAAATTTATACTTGTCATAATTCAAAACCTGCATCAGATAGCCGTGGATATTCGGTCAAAGCCGAATAAATTGATTTAGTCCTCATGGAGGTTATGAAAACGAAAACGTTATCGGATTATCCGCTTTTAATCGGCGAACTTCTGCGACGATCGGAGGTTCGTCGCCGCAAAAGAGAACGCCGGAGGCATTTTTGGTCTTCGGTTAGATTGACCAAATAGAGAAATCGTAATTTCGAGGTGTTTGCTTTCGTTTTGTTCGGCGGAAGCAAAACACCGGTCAGTCGCCACTCGGCGGCTGTGTGAGCAGACCGTAAACCTACGCCAATCGGTGGTACGGTCGTGCCCCGGAGTTGATTAATCGTAATCCGGTTCATACGGGACGAAAGGCCGTCTTAGCCAGACAACAATGTTTTAATGGCTTCCCTGAGAGTGGCTACCTCATCGATTTGATGAGCAGCCGATAAAGTGACGCGGAGTCTGGCAGATCCGCGGGGGACCGTCGGAAACCGGACCCCTGGAACTAAAAAACCCTTATCTGCCAGCCTTGCCGAGAGCGCCATCGTCTGCTCTTCGTCTCCTACCATGACCGGTACAATGGCGGACCGGTTAGGTCCTGCCCTGGGAAGATCGAACTCAACGCCGAGCTCTTCCTGGTTACGCCTGAGCGCCGCTCGTAACTGGTCACCGATCTCGGAATCAACCATGGCTAAGCCCTGGATCGAGGCTGCGATAACGGCCGGCGGAGGGGCCGTTGAATAAATAAAACTTCGAGCGCAATTGATCAGCAGGTCAATCAAGGAGGCCGAACCGGCGATGAATCCGCCGCTGGAACCAATCGCTTTGCTGAGCGTACCGAGGCGAAAATCAACGCGATCGGTTAAGTCGTAATCCGCGGCTAAGCCGGCGCCGTTCGGACCGATGACCCCGAGTGCATGTGCCTCATCGAGAAGCAGCTTGGCGCCGAATTCGTCCTTCAGTTCGACGATCTCCGGCAACGGACAACCGTCTCCATCCATGCTGAAAATGGATTCAGTAACAACGAGAATTCTGGCGGTGTTCCTTTTCGTGCGAGCCCAGCGTAGCAATTCCGCAAGGCGATCAAGGCGGTTGTGGGGATACACGCGAATTTCTGCGCCGCTGAGCCTGGCCCCATCAATCAAACAAGCGTGAGCGAGCTTATCCAAGATGATCACGTCGCCCTTCCCAAACAGAGCCGGTATCGTACCGAGCGCGGCTGCGTACCCGCTTTCAAAGACCAAAGCAGCCGGTGTTCCTATGAAAGCAGCTAACTTTGCTTCTAATTCTGTATGAATGGCCAGTGTGCCGGTGATCAAGCGTGATGCTGCGGAGCCGGCTCCAAACCTTTCGAGAGCCTCGGCTGCCGCCGCGCGGAGATTGTGATGTTGCGCGAGTCCGAGATAATCATTCGAAGCAAAATTAACCAGCGACCGGCCGGTGCGGCTGACGCGGGTTCCGTTGACCTCATCGACCGTTTGCAATCGCCTATACAACGATCGCTGCTTCAGATCCGCGATAACCTCTTCGTAAGAATCCGATTTCAATGGGTATGCTGTGAAATAGCCGCAAAAGATCGCAAATACCGCAAAAAAATACCGCAAATCTACGGTGAAATGGGAGCTTTTTTCAGGAGCCGCTCCAGGTCGACATCGGCGGGCGCTCCGAGCGCCAATGCACGATAATAGTGACGTCTGGCTAACTCGATAGCCGGAGGTTGGCGTTCGGTGTAAACCATGGCCAGGTTAAAGTGAGCTTCGGCATAGCTGTCGTCGAGTTCAACGGCCTTGCGCAGTTCATCTTCGGCCGCATCTAACCAACCACGTTTGCGCGCTAATACGCCGAGATACATATGAGCATGTGAATTGTCCGGTTCGAGATACACCGCCTGACTAAGAGCCGCGAACCCAGCTTCCAATTCCCCTTTTTGGTAAGCGATAATTCCTAAAGTGAGCCACGCCTGGGTGACATCGGGATCGAGGTGGACGGCCTTTCGCAGATGCTTCTCGGCATCATCATATTCTCCTAAGCGAAACTCAGCCGAGCCAAGATTAATCCAACCTCCGGAGTAGTTCGGCAGGAGTACAATGACTCGCGAAAAGGACTGCTTGGCTTCTTCAAATTGGCCGGCCCGAAACTTCAGCAACCCGTTATCAAAAGCCTGGCGCACTTCCGGTTCCATGACCGGAGCATTGTTCTGCTCGCTTCGCAGGGTGATTGGGCACAGGACTAGCGCAACTGCTGCTGCGAGCAGTGAACTCTGGAAACGCGAAGATTTTCCTGGGCGAGGGCCTAACTTCATCAACGGGAAGATACGCAGGCGACGCCTAATTTTGACAGGACTTTAGCAAAGTCGTTCATAGCGAAGAAAGCGTGGAGTAATGGAGCGTTTTGGGGGTGGGCCCCACGATTGGAGGGGAGCCAGACTTCGCCCTTGTCGTCCGAGACTCCAGGAGGCTATATCTGGCAGGCCGCTTTGCCGCGTATGCCTCGACCCTCACGTATTAGTTCTAGCGCGGGTGCCGCCAAAACAGGTCCTAAACAAGCGGCTCCCGGGAACAATCCAGCGTATTGCTTTCACCTAGCGTCTCCGTCCGTAACCGTGGGCAATACCGCTCGGTGCCTGCAGAGCTGCAATACCCTGGGTCATTCCCGGGAGCCGCCTGTTGCAACGAAAACGCCGTGAGCGCCGAGATCGCCGGGAACGCCGGGAACGAGAGCGCTTCTGAGGGCCGCACACGCTATGAGATGAATTTTGTGGGTCGGACGGATACGTGCTAAAGCGGCTCCCCTCCAGGTCGCTCCCGGCGTTCCCGGCGCTCCCGGCGCTCCCGGCGCTCCCGGCGTTTCAATCCCGTCCCAGCTCTCGGGCCCGTTCCGATGCGGCGCGGACGGCCGACATCAGGGTGTACCGAAGTCCGCGCTCCTCTAGAATTTCGATTGCCGCCATGGTGGTACCGCCCGGACTAGCCACCATCTCCCGGAGTTCGGCCGGATGCTTCCCCGTTTCTCGAATCATAAGAGCGGATCCGAAAACCGTCTGTATCGCCAGCTCCAGGGCGATTTCCCTGGGTAAACCCATCATGACGCCGCCGTCCGCCAGCGCTTCTACAAAAGTGAAAACGTACGCGGGTCCGCTGCCGCTGAGGCCGGTAACCGCGTCTAAGGCGGACTCGCGAACCCGGTAGACCACACCGACTGCGGAGAAAACCTTTTCGGCAATCTCGGCATCGGCCAGAGTCGCATGATCGCCGAGCGCGTATGCCGTGGCGCCTTTTCCGATCAGGGAAGGGGTATTTGGCATCGCTCTTATTACGCGGGTTCGATGGCCGCCAGCCTCTTGCAAGCGCTCGATATTGATCCCAGCGGCGACCGAGATCAGTAACTTCCCGTCGAGATATTGTCTTACTTCCTTTAAGAGTTGGAGCGAATCGGCCGGCTTTGTTCCCAGTACAATCGTGTCCGTCTGGTCGACCACGGAACGAGGAGAAGTGCCATAGCGAATCCCGAGTTCCTTGACATCGTCGACGGCGGACTCGGGATGCCGGTTAATGACGACAATTTCGTCCGGCTGGCAGCAACTTGCCTTTAACATGCCCTCTATAAGGGCTGAAGCCATTTTGCCAAATCCGAGAAATCCGAAGGTCATGTGTGAGAGGGAAGTAATCAGGCTACCGGCGGGATGCAAGGGCGAGGCGGGCGAGTGGGCGAGTGGGCGAGTGGGCGAGTGGGCGAGTGGGCGAGTGGGCGAGTGGGCGAGTGGGCGAGTGGGCGAGGGGGCGTGCGCGTGCTCGTGGGGGGTAGACCTTGGTTTGTGGGGGC
>Ga0073928_10001357_pt1 | contig 47627 bp, 42 predicted proteins | sample PaiPotPPA55metaG_FD_76969 | JGI IMG/M metagenome (GOLD analysis project Ga0073928, IMG submission 76969) | Iron sulfur acid spring bacterial and archeal communities from Banff, Canada, to study Microbial Dark Matter (Phase II) - Paint Pots PPA... ...
CTTGCCTAGTTTTTTTCCATACGTTTTGGCTAAGTACTTCTTATCTTTGAGACCAAGAATATAGACAGAGATTCCGGTTTTGTTTCCGCTCACACCAATTTGAAAAAACTCTCTACTTTTTCCATTGGCATATTTTATTGCGTGAAATCCATATCCAATCGTAGGGTTGGAAACAGTATGATTTTTGCTGTCTTTACCATCGAAAAACCATAATTTGCATTCTGGTGACACTTGAAGTGTGCGCCGATGCAACTCTCGCATGTCACTGCGTTTTGGCTCCGGCTGGCTGGCAATATACTTCTTGATTTGTTCTCGTACGTTCATATGTTCTGCTCCCCAGTTGGACGTGTGGCCCGGACTCTTAGTTATGCGCAGGGTGCCCCGTCCTCGGGTTTTGAGGGCGGGTCTTGAGTTTGCGTTTTCTTTAGTCGGTCACCAAATCCATCGAAACATGGGGCAGACCAAGGACACGCCTCTAGGCGCGCCCGATACGACCACCCACTCCTCTATTTCCTCTATGTCTTCTACATCTTTTCTTGGCACTCCTCGCAGTACCCACCAACTTCTGTCCGCGAGACAGTAACCTTCATCTTGAAGTCCCGCGCAATCTGCTGCTTCAGTTGCTCGTAGAGGCGGCTCTCGAACTCGCGTACCTTGCCGCAGCGAAGGCAGGCCACGTGAATGTGGTCGCGGGGGCCGTGGCTCTCGTAATAGTGCCGGTCGCCCCGCAAGTGGAGCAAGTCGAGCTCGTCGATAAGTCCTTGCTTTTTAAGAAGATCGATCGTGCGGTAAACGGTGACAAGATGGACGCCCGAATCGATTTTTCGCGCCCGATCCAGAATCTGATCCACGTCCAGGTGCTGCTCGGCGGCGTCCATGACCTCGAGAATCACGCGCCTCTGCCGCGTCAGCCGAATCCCGCGCTCGCGGATGGCCTGCTGGAGTTTTCCCGTTGTCTCTGCGGTATTGAGGCGCTCGCCCGTCGAAACCCGGTGGGCTGGCGATACTGACATGACTAGCCCTCCTGGCGTATTGTGCGCTGCGGGCTAAGAATGACTCGAGATCCGCCGCAAAATGTCATTGTACATAACGACCGCGAAGATGACCAAGAGGAACACCAGGCCAACCTGCACGAAGCGCTCCTTGAAGCTCAGACTCAAATCGCGCCGCATGACTCCCTCAATCCCAAGAAGCAGAATATTTCCGCCATCGAGGATAGGAATTGGCAAGAGATTCAAGATGCCCAGGTTAACGCTGATCAGCACCATGAGGAAAATTACGTCCATCGGACCTCGGCGCACGGCCTGGCCCGCCATATGGGAAATCCCCACAGGCCCCTGGAGTTGCTTGATGGAGACGCGCCCGCTGAACAATTTTCCGACCACGTCCATTGTTCGTCCGATGGTATCGACGGTCCCGGTGCTGGCGAATCGCAGGCTTTCGCTGAACGATACGTGCTTGTAGGCGCTTTCGTCCCGCGGAAGAACCCCGATCTGATAAGTATTTTGTCCGGTTTCCGCCGCATCCTTCTTCGGTGTCACATTCAGGTGGGTGGATAATCCCTTGCGGGTTACATCCAACGTCATGGGCTGGCCATTCGAGGACTGCGTCGCCTCCCGGAACTGTTCCCAGTACTCAATTTTCTTTCCGTTTACAGCTGTTATCTCATCGCCCTCCCGGAGTCCGGCATGCTCCGCAGGTGTACCCGGAGCGACTTGATCGATGATCGGACGGATGGGTGCATATCCTAGAATAGCGTTCGGGTCGGTTTGATCCTTTACAGGCACCTCGAGCGTTTTGCGGGACCCCGAATCGTCGACTTCCATCTTGACGGTCGCGCCTGGCGCGGCCTGCTTCAGGGCGAGGAGCGCTTTCTCCCAACTCGGAGTCGCAACTCCATTAATCGAAAGAACGGTATCGCCCGCCTTCAAAGGGCTCGGTGAGGGCGCGGTTTCTAAATTCGCAGGCAAGCCAGTCACGTGGACAGGGGCATCCAGATAGGCGGGATAAGGCACGCCCACCATCGTAAAAAGTCCGGTTAGGAGAAATATTGGAAAGACCAGGTTCACTGCGGGGCCGGCGAAGGAGATGAACGCCCGCTGCCATCGCGGCTTGCTCATCAATTCGTCAGGCGCGCCCGTTGGCGGCTTTTCTCCGGCGTCGACTTCGGAAAGATCTTGCCCGGCCATGCGCACATAGCCACCCAGCGGCAGCGCGCTCACTCGATAGTCCGTCGGGCCTTTTTTCCACCCGAAGAGCCGCGGACCGAAACCGATCGAAAAGACGTCGACGCGCACGCCGCACAACCGCGCGGCAACAAAATGTCCCCACTCGTGAATAAGGACCATTACGCCGAGCACCAGGCCAATGCCAACTATCGTGTAAAGAAAACCCATGTCTCCGTCTTTTCCCTTTTCCGGCTTTTAGGATGCCACAACTGCCGTTACCGCCAACCGGTTCACTTCTTCTTTCGCCGTGCGCCGCGCTTCGGCATCGGCGGCCAGCACGTCGTCCATCTTCTCAAAACGAACACGCGGTGTGCGTGCGAGCACGCGCTCGATCACTTCCGCAATTCCCAGGAACGGCAAGCGTCGCTCAAGAAATGCCGCTACGGCGACTTCATCCGCTGCATTCAGAGCGCAGGGCAATGCCCCGCCCTTCTTCATCGCTTCGCGAGCCAGACGAAGGCAGGGGAAACGCCGGGTGGAAACTTTTGCAAAGTCCAAACGCCGCAGCTTGCGCCAATCCAGGGCTACTTGATTAGACGCCACTCTCTCTGGATAGGTTAACGCATATTGGATGGGCATCCGCATATCCGTTGGCCCGAGTTGTGCCAGAATCGAACCGTCCACGAATTCGACCATCGAATGAATGGTGGACTGCGGGTGAATCACGACGTCAATCTGGTCAGGCCGCATGCCAAACAGCCAGCGCGCCTCGATCACCTCGAAACCTTTGTTCATCATCGTCGCAGAATCAATGGTGATGCGGTTGCCCATCTTCCAATTTGGATGGGCGAGCGCTTGCTCTGGAGACACGTTCTCGAGATCGGCAAGCGGCGTCTTACGGAAAGGTCCGCCACTCGCCGTGAGCACTAGCCGCCGCACTTCCCCATGGGTTCCACCGCGCAGACATTGGTGGACGGCGTTGTGTTCGCTGTCCACTGGCAATAATTCGCGACCCGCTTTTTTTGCCGCAGCCATGACCAGTTCCCCGGCAGCAACCAAAACTTCCTTGTTCGAGAGCGCGACCGTTTTACCTAGTTTGACAGCTTCGTAGGTGGCTTCTAGTCCGACGACGCCAACGGCTGCAGAAACAACAGTGTCAGCTTTGGAGTGGGTTCCGACCGCGAGCATTCCTTCGCGCCCGTGATGGATGGCGGGCAGAGGAGAGATTCCCTTGGCGCGAAGCGTCGAAGCAAGCTCATCCGCCTTCTTTGCGTCGCCTACGGAAACAAGCTCCGGCCTATGCCGTTCAATCTGACCGCTCAATTCTTCCAGGTTGCCACCCGCGGCCAGCGAAACGATACCAAACCGCTCGGGCAGCGATTCCACAACGGAAAGGCACTGTCGTCCAATCGAACCTGTTGAACCCAAAATGGATAACTGTTTCAAGAAACTTTCTGCTCCGTTTGGTGCTGAACTTGGCGGGACAGACGCTCTTGTCTGTCTCGCGAACTTGGTGAAACAGACATTCTTGTCTTGTCTCCCACCCATGAGTGGAAGGACCTATTAACCTACCGGTTGGGCGTGTAGATCCAAATCCAATAGTACCAGACAACAGGAATTGCCAGAATTAGCGCATCGATCCTGTCAAGTACCCCGCCGTGGCCCGGTAGCAGCGAGCCAGAATCTTTGACTCCGGCGCTGCGCTTGTACGCTGATTCAAGTAGATCGCCAGTCTGCCCCGCGATGTTCCCAACGGTAGCCATTGCCAGCAAATGCGGCAGCGGTACAGTAAGCCACCTCGCAAATACCACGGCGACGAGTAGCGCTCCAAGAAGGCCGGCAATGGCACCCTCCCAGGTTTTTTTGGGGCTGAGCACCGGCGCCAGAGGGCGCTTTCCAATCGCGCGGCCGACAAAATAGGCAGTTGTGTCCCCAATCCAGGTAATGACAAGCACAAACATCAGCAGCTTTGGTCCGTCTGCTCCGATTCCGTGAAGCCGAATCGTATATGTCAGTGGGAGGGCCACGAGAATCAGTCCGCTTGCGCTGATTCCCGCTGCGGGCAAGGCTTCCACCATCGGGCGCTTGGTCCAAAGCGTCAGCGCGGCAATACCGAGCAGAAAAACAAAGAAAACATCCTGAACTGTTGGAATTATTTCTAGAACTCGCCCGATCATGCGATGAAACGTCAGTCCTCCGGCAAGTTCGTACGACGGGGCGATGGCCGCCAACCATTGCATGTATACGAGCCCAAGGGCGCACGTCGCCGTCCAGAAACGATAGGCACGGTGGCCAATCGCATCGCCCAAAGCGAAGTACTCGAAGAGTGCGAGCAGGATGACGAGCGCGAGACCGATTGCGATCGCGCCCGTCGAGCCCCACAATACCAGGCCGACCACACACGGAATTAGAACGGCGGCGGTCGCAACGCGCTTCCAGGTCATAGAAAAGGGATCCCCTGACGAACTACTCGCTCCATCTCATCACATCAAGGGGAATAAATCACGAGGGAGAATCACAAATTAGCGAGGCCGTGTCTTTGAAAAGCCGGTTCCCAAAAAAATGTTCACTTTCCAACCACGCGCGCTGGTGTTTCCGTGTCGGGCTGGCCTTCGCGAATTCCGCCGTAGCGGCGCTCGCGTTTTTGGAATTCCACGAGGGCTTCGAGCAAACGCGCGCGGTTGAAATCAGGCCAAAGAGTTTCCGTCACGAAAATTTCCGCATAGGCAATCTGCCACAGCAGAAAATTGCTCACGCGCATTTCGCCGCTCGTGCGGATCAACAGATCAGGGTCCGGCAATCCGTTCGTATACATGTGCTGGGCGAGCGATTCTTCTGTAATCGCGGCGCGGCCAGCATGACCGTTCTGCTCGGCCAAGATTGCGTTCATGGCGTCCACGATTTCCGCGCGGCCGCCATAGTTCAACGCCACGCAAAGCACCATGCCCTTGTTTCCAGCGGTCCTCTCCATGGCGTCGCGCACGTCGTCCTGCACGCCTTTGGGGAGTTCGTCCGTGCGGCCCAAAAACCTCATGCGGATATCATTCTTCTGCAGCAGGGGCATTTCCCGGCGCAAATATTCGCGCAGCAGTTGCATCAGAAAATCTATTTCGGCTTTCGGGCGCCGCCAGTTCTCGACAGAGAAAGCGTAGAGCGTGAGCGCTTCGATCTTCAGACGCGCACAAGTCTCAATCGTCGAACGCGCCGTTTTCGTGCCGGAGCGATGCCCGGCCACGCGCGGCAGATGCCGCTGCTGCGCCCAGCGGCCGTTACCGTCCATAATGACGGCCACATGCCGCGGCAAGCGGTCCAGATCAAGCTTTTCAAAGAGGAGCGCCTCCTCAGGAGTCAAGGGTCCCAGCGCGCCGGAGGCGGAAACTTGCAGCGTCGTGTGTGATTTACCGTGCGGCACGAGGTTCCTGGGGTTTCTTCTTTACGCCGCAAAGTTAACATAGGATTTGGCAGCGGCGCAATGGCGGGTTGCCGTGTCGAGCATCACCGTTCCGAGCAGCTCTGTTTCGAGTATCACCTGGCAAGGCATCAGCCCGCCGGTGGAGCGGCTTGGAAGAGCGACGTGTAAACCAGTACTAGCGTCAGGACGATCATCGCAATCGCTGTCACCCAAGCGACGATGTTGAAAGCCAGCGAATTCACGTGCTCACCCATCAGATCGCGTCGGTTCACCAGAAGCAGAATGAAGATGACAACGACGGGCAGCCAGATGCCGTTTCCTACTTGCGAGAAAATGAAGATCTTCCAGATGGGAACGTGTGGGATCAGGATGATGCCTGCGCCCACGGCGATCAACACCGTATAGAGGCCATAGAAAATTTTCGCGTCCTTGAATTTGTGGTCGATCCCGGCTTCAAATCCCAGCCCTTCGCAGATGACATGCGCCGTCGAAAGCGGCAAAATCGAGGCCGCGAAGAGCGAGGCATTCAACAAGCCGAACGCAAATGTAAATCCAGCCCATTTGCCTGCCAAAGGGATCAATGCTTTGGCCGCCTGGACCGCATCGGTAATGTCACGCTGACCGGAAACATAAAGAGTCGCCGCCGTGGCCACGATGATGAAAAAGACGATGACCATGCAACTGATGCTGCCAACCAAAACGTCCGCGCGCGCTTGCGGATATTGTCTTGGTCCAACTTTCTTCTCGACGAATCCCGCTTGCAAATAGAAAAACTGCCATGGCGCAATCGTCGTCCCCACCAACGCGGTTAACGTCAATAAGTAACCAGAATTAAATTGAAGGTTTGGAATTACGACGTGCTTGGCAGCCTCCAACCAATCCGGCTTGGCCAGAAACGCGGAAATGATGTACGTGACGTAGAATCCACACGCAATTAGGAAGATGACTTCGACCTGGCGATACGTTCCGCGAAGCACCAGAATCCAGACCAATAACGCTGCGATAGGAACAGCGATGTAGCGGCTGACGTGGAACATTTCCATGGACGCGGCCACGCCCGCAAACTCCGCAACGACGTTGGCGAGGTCAACGAAGAAACCCGTGATCATTACAAAAAATGTAGGGCGAAAACCAAACTCCTCGCGAATCAAATCGGACAACCCCTTGCCGGTGATCACTCCCATGCGCGCGCACATTTCTTCGGTGACGTACAGCGCGATAGTCATGGGAATCAACGACCACAGCAGCGCATACCCATACTGCGCGCCCGCCTGCGAATAGGTGGCAATACCGCCTGCATCGTTGTCGACGTTCGAGGTAATTAGCCCCGGCCCGACAACGGCAAGCAGCAAGGTCAAGCGGCGGCGCAGGCCGCGAATCTTCTGCTGCAGATTCTCGCCGCGCGTTTGCAGGCCTTCAACGCTCGATTTGAGACTTTCCCAGTTCATCCGCCGTTCCCAATTCCCCTCTTATTTCTTCACCAGCCTCGAAACCACGTCATCCACGGTCACTGTGCCGATGGGGCGGCTCTCCTCATCCACCACCGTGAGCATTCGTAAATTGTATTTGTCGAACAGCTCAAAAACGTCTTTTTCATCCGCGTCTCCTGTAATGCTCAGCAGCGGCTCGCTTCGAAGCTCGAACATTTTCTGTTCTGGAGCAGCGAGCAGTAAACGCGCTACGGAGACCGTGCCGGAAAACTCCGCCTTGCCATCGAGCAGAACGATGGTGTCAAGCTGATCGAGGTTTAATTCCTGGCCGCGGATCCAGGCGAGCACTTCTTCCCGCCTGGATGCTTCTCCCACAAACACGTACTCCGTATTCATCATCCCGCCTGCCGTCGACGGATCGAATGCCAGCAGCTCGCGCACTTCATCGGCTTCCTGACCGGGCATTTCTTCCAGCAATTCTTCCGATGTTTCCCTCGGAAGGTCGGCCAGCAGGTCCGCCGCGGCATCGGGGGCCATCTCTTCGAGGATGTCGGCGGCTTTTTCGGGGTCCAGCTTCTCGACGATCTGCGTGGTCAACCGTTCATCGAGCTCGGCCAGAACGGCGGCGGCCGTCTCTTCGTCGAGCGACGCGATAATTCCCTGCCGCTCAGCTGCCGATAGGTCTTCCATGATCTCGGCCAGGTCCGCCGGATGCAGGTCTTCGAGCTTTTCGTGGGTGATGCGCAACTTCACACGCCGCAACGGATCCGACTCGATCAAGTTCACGAATTCCCAGCGGATGGAGCTCTGCGGCAGCTTTCGCTGCAATTTGCGGATCATGCCCGGCGAAACTACCCCTTGCAGGAGCCTGCGCACCGCGCCGGGCAGTCCCACGTCGACTTGTGTGACTCTGAGCTCGACATTTCCATTGGTCTTCATTTCCGTCAGGTCCACATCATTCACGCGAACCACTTTGCGGCCGTGTGTGTCGATGATTTGCTGGTCCATCAAATCCTTGCGCACCGCCAGCAGCGACTCGTTCGGTTCGTAAAGCTGCAGAGCGCGCTCGCTTACGTTTAGCCGCAGCGTCCCGGGAGCGAACGTGGCAACCTGATCATGCCGGGCAAGCAGCGGCTGAAAGCGGCCGCGCGAAATCAGGAAATGCGACAAACGGTTTGTTGCTTGCGAGGGCTCGATAAAAAATTCGCGCACGCGCCCCACGAAGTTGCCTTGCACGTCGTAGGCTTGCGCTCCCATCAGTTCCGTTGCGTATAGTTCCATACGTTTGCCTCTTCATTTCCGGGCAGCTGGCTCAAATCGGACGGAAGGCGTCCCTCCTCGTACGGCCGCCAAGCGTCTGCCCAAAAAAAAAACCGCGAACCGAAATGACCTCGGCCGCGGGCAAGTGCCTGAGAAAGATGGACTTACCGTTAACCGGGTGTGAACCCTCCCCACCCTACTGCCTGCGGGAGACCTTGCGCCTCGCGCGACGTTGCCCAATCGCCCTTCCCAAGCCTCGCCCCAACTGTGCGCTTCGCGTGGAGGCGACTAGAGCCAGGTTCGAGTTCGTCGGACGCACTCATCGAAGAGAATTCACTCCTGGGTGTCAGTCGAATAGCGACTACACCTGCCGCGACCGCCTCACGGGAGCAATTGCATTGCCGTTTTGGCAGCCGCAAGTGCAGTGATAAGCCGGACCTGTTCCAAAGTCAAGCAAAGAATGAGGTTGCGAGCGATTTTTTTTGATTTTTCTTTTGTGGCGGCTATTTTCTGGCTGCGAAGACCATGTCACCAGGTTGCTGGCCTATGCGACGGCATTCTTCCACGTAAAGCACGAGATAGTTCTTCAAGACGTAGTCCCGACGTGTGTAGCCAAGTTCCTGCGCGGTCCGGTCAATGGCTGCGGGGGGGCCTTCCAGCTCGACAAACGTACCGATGGGCGTCTCATCCAGTTCGATTAATAATCCTTTCGCCCAGCCTGAGGCAGCGGACAGACGAAATGTTGTACGGTATTTTTCGTAGCGGAACCATCCGCGCATCCCTAAACCTTCGAAAATCTTTGCCAGGACAGTGGCATCGGCCACTTCGACCTCGATCTCTTCACGAACTTTGTGGCGATGGGTTTCTTGGGGACTTCCGGAAGTGGATGCTCCTCTAACGAGGGGCTTTTTAAAGGTTAGCAAGGTGCGTTGTCCTGACGCTGGCTTGCCCTTCTTCGGTTTGGTTTCTAGCGTTTCCGTTCGGATGCGGAGGAGCTGGCCATGTTTTGCGAGACCGCCTTCCGGAGTATCGAAAATGACGTTCCATTCGTGAACGCAACCTGAACCCCCCGCTGCGGGACGCGCTCCCAGCCGCTTCAATCTGAGCCTCAGGGTCTTTACGTTACTGACCCTAAGCTTAATTTCAATTTCTTGCGCCATCTTTATCCTTGCCGCCCCGCGCGGCGGCTTCCCGATGCCGCTGACTTCCGTTAGTATAGCGGACGAACGCAATTCACCTTGCTTAGCGTGACCCCGGCTAAATCCGGCGCAAACGCCCGGCGCCCGCCCCGCCGCGCGAATCAGAACAAGAGACTTATGGACCTAGACGCAAAAGCAGAAGCGCCCGCCTTTTCCAACGAAACGACAGGCCCTCCGTCTCTTTCGGCACCGCTCGCCCGTCGCGAACCTGTTGAGACTGTTTTGCACGGCGACCGCCGGGTGGACCATTACGCTTGGCTGCGCCAGAAAGACAATCCCGAGGTTATCGCGTATCTAGAAGCGGAAAACGCTTATACCGATGCGATCCTGCGGCCTACCGAAGCATTTCAGGAAGCGCTCTACCAGGAAATGCTCGGACGGATTCTGCAGACGGACTTTTCAGTTCCCTACCGGCTACGCGGCTATCTCTATTTCACTTGCACGGAAGAGGGCAAGCAGTATCCGACGCATTGCCGCCGCGTCGACGCTGTCGGTTCGCTGGACGAAATGCTTCTGGACCTGAATCGCCTGTCGGAGGGTCATTCTTTTCTGGGGCTGGGTGCCTTCGACGTTAGCAATGACAACCAGCTTCTCGCTTATGCGCTGGATACCACTGGATTTCGGCAATACACGCTGCACATCAAGAACCTGTGGAACGGCGCGATCTTCCCGGAGGCGATTGAGCGCGTCACAAGCGCGGCTTGGGCGGCGGACAATCGCACGATCTTCTATACCGTCGAAGATCCCACGACAAAACGGTCTCACCGGCTTTATCGCCACTCCGCCGGCTCCGCCGAGCCAGACACGTTGATTTATGAAGAGATCGACGAGCGCTTTCGCATCGAGATTGAGCGCACCCGCAGCGGCGCGTTTCTTTTGCTAGTGATTGCGAGCCACACGACGAGCGAGGTGCGATTCCTGCCTGCACGGCAGCCTGATGGCGAGTTTCGCGTTGTTGCTCCGCGAGAGGCGGACCATGAGTATTACGTGGACCATCATCCGAATCCTCTTACGCGAGAGCAGCGGGGCGCGAACCCGGAGGACACGGGCGGTTACTTCTTCATTCGCACCAATTCGGGAGGGCGCACGTTTCGGGTAGTATGTACGCCTGTCGAGGACCCGCAACGCGCCAAGTGGCGGCAAATTGTCGCCAATCGCCTGGACGTGATGATTGCTGGTGCTGACGTGTTTCGCTCTCACATCGTTTTGTCTGAGCGTGAGGGTGGGCTGCCCTTTCTGCGTATTGTGGATCTCGGAATGGAGGCTGCCGAAGCGCTTTCCGCGTCTCACAGAATTGAATTCGCGGAGCCTGCTTACAACGCCTCGTTAGGAAGCAATCCGGAATTCGATACGTCTTTTGTGCGTTACCAGTATGAATCCTTCGTCACGCCGCGCTCGGTGTTCGACTACGATGTGCGCACGCGCGAACGGGTGCTTCGCAAAGAGCAACCTGTACTGGGCGGCTACGATGCGTCGCGCTATGTCAGCGAGCGATTGCATGCCGCTGCCGAGGACGGCGCACGCGTTCCCATTTCCATCGTCTATCGAAGAGACACACCGCTTGACAGTACCGCTCCGTTGCTACTCTACGGGTACGGTAGCTATGGTCACTCCATCACTGTGAATTTTAATTCGAACCGCGTGAGCTTGCTCGATCGCGGCGTGATTTTTGCCGTCGCCCATGTCCGCGGCGGCGGTGAACTTGGCAAGCCGTGGCACGACGCGGGTCGCCTGCGCCAAAAGCGCAACACCTTTTCGGATTTTATCGCCGCGGCCGAGCACCTCATCGCGCGTCGCTACACCGCGTCGGAAAGCCTGGCAATCGAGGGCGGGAGCGCCGGTGGTCTCTTGATGGGGGCAGTTGCGAATATGCGTCCGGAACTTTTTCACATGGCGATCAGCCACGTACCGTTCGTCGATGTGCTCAATACCATGCTGGACGCTTCGCTTCCGCTGACTGTCGGGGAATATGAGGAATGGGGTGACCCGCGCATCGCGGAAGATTATTTCTACATGAAGAGCTATTGCCCGTATACGAATCTCGAAGCCAAGCCTTACCCCGCTATGCTTGTGAAGACCGGCCTGAACGACAGCCAAGTCATGTATTGGGAGCCGGCAAAGTATGTGGCCAAGCTGCGCACGTTAAAAGCTGATGCGACCACGTTGCTTTTGAAGACCAACATGGGCGCGGGGCACGGCGGAGCGTCGGGCCGTTACGACTATTTGCGGGAAATCGCGCTGGATTACGCCTTTCTTCTGACCGAGCTTGGAATTCGCAAATGAGCACCGGAGGCAATTCGAGATGGCCGGCGTCCGTGGTTGTAGTGGCGCAGCATGCTGCGCTATACAACCAAGCTCCGCGCTCGCGCTCTTGTTTGCCTTTTTGCGTGCGCCGGACAACATTGGGTAAGTGATGAGCGAGCCTACCTCACCTTTGATGCAGCAGTACCACGCAATCAAGACGCGCTACCCGCACGCACTGCTGCTCTTTCGTCTCGGCGATTTTTACGAGCTGTTTTACGAAGACGCGATGCTGGCTTCGCGCGAACTGCAAATCACGCTGACTTCGCGCAATCGCGAAAAGGGCCAGCCCATTCCCATGTGTGGCGTACCTTATCACGCCGCCGATGGTTACATCGCGCGTCTCATCCGCGGCGGCTTCAAGGTCGCGATTTGCGATCAAATGGAGCTGCCGGGACCTGGAAAAAAATTGGTCCGCCGCGAAGTTGTCCGCGTCATCACGCCTGGCACGGCCACGGACGTTTCGGTTCTTGACGCTCGCGAGAACAATTATTTGGCTTCGGTCACGAAACACTCCTCCGGCACGCCGGTTGGCCTTGCGTTTGTGGATCTCTCGACTGGCGAATTCCAGTGCACAGAATTCTCAGGAGCCGATGCGGAGGAGGCCTTGCGCGATGAGTTGCAGCTTCTCCATCCGCGAGAAACACTTCTTCCGCGGCCGCAGCAGCTTTTTGAAACGGCGAAGACTTCATTACTTGATGGCGCCGGCGGAGTCGAGAGCCGTCTCGAAGACTGGATTTTCCAGCGCGATTACGCCGAACGGATTTTGCGGGAACAGTTTGGCGTCGCGGAGCTTACAGGATTCGGACTCGACGACCATCCGCAGGCGCTATCTGCTGCTGGCGCTATCGTTCACTACTTGCGGGAGAACGCCGCTCGCGGTCCGGACACGGGTGTAGGCTCTACAAGCACACAGCCGACGAGCGTGGAAGCGCTCCAGCATCTCGATCGCGTGCGGTACTACGAGCAGCACGAAACGCTCGTGCTCGATCCCGTTTCCGTCCGTAATCTGGAACTCCTCACACCGATCTTTACCGAGGAATCTTCCCGAAGCGGACCCGTGACTCTCGTCGCCGCTCTTGACGCGACCGTCACTGGCATGGGTGCGCGTCTGTTGCGCTCGTGGATTCTGCGCCCACTAATCGATCGCGACGCCATGGAAGCGCGCCTTGAATCGGTTGCCCATCTCTTGCAGCAAACCGTGGTTCGCGGGGAGATTCGAAAAGAGTTGCGGGGCATCCAAGACCTCGAGCGCCTTACGAGCCGCATCACTTTGGGACTGGCGTCACCGCGAGAGCTTGTCGCTCTCCGCAAATCGCTCGTCCAGCTTCCGGTGCTGAAAAACTTTCTGACACCGCCTCCCGTCGGGGGAAGCGCGCTGCTTCGCCATCTTCACGGAGAAATTGACGAGCTCACCGACGTCCGCGAGCGCCTCGAGCGTGCCATCGCCGATGAACCTCCCGCTCTTCCCACCGACCCTGGAATGATTCGAAGCGGCTATGATGGGGAGCTCGACGAACTTCGCAACCTCAGCCAGCACAGCAAGCAAATTATCGCCGCCATGGAAGAGCGCGAGCGCAAACGCACCGGCATTGCCTCGCTGAAAATTCGCTTTAACCAGATTTTTGGCTACTACATGGAGATTTCGAAGCCCAATCTTCATTTGGCGCCTGCCGACTACGAACGAAAGCAGACGCTCGTAAATGCCGAACGATTCACCTGTCCCGAACTAAAAGAGTACGAGCGCAAAATACTTGCAGCGGACGAGCGCATTCTCGAAATCGAGCGCCAGCTCTTCGTCGAGATTCGCTCGAGCATTGCGGCCCAGGCCGTGCGCCTGCGACGCACGGCTGCCGCCGTCGCGCAGTTGGATGTGCTTACTTCTTTTGCGAAGCTGGCCGCCGATCGCGGTTATGCACGTCCCGAATTCAATTCCACTGGCGAGCTGCTCATCGTCGGTGGCCGTCATCCGGTTATCGAAGAACTTCTCCGCCAGCGCGGCGAGCGCTTCGTTCCAAACGATCTCTGTTTCGACCCCGGCCGCCAACAACTCTTGCTCATCACCGGCCCGAACATGGGCGGCAAGTCCACCTATCTACGCCAAGCAGCGCTAATTGTTTTGATGGCGCAGATGGGTTCGTTCGTTCCGGCTCGCCAGGCCAAGCTGCCCGTCACCGATCGCATCTTCACGCGCATCGGCGCCAGTGATAACCTCGCGCGCGGCCGTTCTACGTTTCTCGTCGAGATGAGCGAAGTCGCGGTCATCCTGCACCATGCCACGCCAGCGAGCCTTGTTCTTCTTGACGAAGTTGGGCGAGGGACAGCCACGTTTGACGGCCTTTCCATCGCCTGGGCTGTCGTCGAGCATCTGCAGAAACATACGCGTGCGCGCACGCTGTTCGCGACCCACTACCACGAACTCACTGAACTCGCCGATCTCCTCACCGGCGTGCAAAACGTTCACGTCTCTGTCAAAGAAACGCCCAACGAAATTATTTTCCTCCGCCGCGTCGAGCCCGGCAGCGCCGATAAAAGCTACGGCATTGAAGTCGCCCGCCTCGCCGGCCTTCCCCGCAGCGTCATCGAGCGCGCCCGCGAAGTTTTGAAAAAACACGAGCAAAGCGAGCACGCGCTCAGCGAAACGCTTTCTCCCGGCGCCATCGACGATCCGGCAAACGTGGCGACCACATCAACAGGGGCTACAGTTTCTCCGTCGCATCGCCGCAATGGCCATCAGGAAGTGCTTTTCACCGCGCTCGACCGCGCCGTCCTCGACAAGCTTCGCAGCGCCGACCTCGACCAACTCAAGCCCCTTGATGCCCTCAAGCTTCTCGCCGAACTCAAAAAGCAGATCTCGTAGTACCGTACGCATGGCCTTAACCTGGTGGGCAAATCTCACCCTGCGGAGTCTCCGCGAATGGGCGAGCCCTGCGTTCACTCTTTATCTCCGTCTTTCTCTCTCCACTCTGTGTTCTCTGCGTCCTCTGTGCTTAAATCCATTCACAGACGATGACATCCAAATCCGTGCTCGTTCTCGGCCTCATGTCCGGCACCTCCGCTGACGGCATTGACGTCGCGCTCGCTCGCATCTCCGGCGCGCCGCCGCACCTCCATGCAAAAGTTCTCAGGCACACGTCGAGCAAATTTCCTCCTGCGTTGCGCAAGGAAATTCTCCGCGTTGCCGAACAGCATCCCGTCACCGCTGGCGACCTCAGCCGGTTGAATGTTCGCTTAGGAGAAGTTTTTGCCGAAGCCGCTCTCGCCGCCTGCCGCAAGTTCCGCGTCTCAACAAAGCGCATCGCGCTCATCGGCAGTCACGGCCAAACCATTTTTCATCAGGGTAAGCCCGCGCCATATCTCGGCCGCCGCACCGCCTCGACCCTGCAAATCGGCGAGCCGTCGGTCATCGCCGCGCGAACCGGCATCACCACCATCGGCGATTTTCGCCCGGCCGATATCGCTCTCGGTGGCCAAGGCGCCCCGCTCGTCCCCTACGCCGACTATCTCCTCTATCGCCACGAGAAACTCGGCCGCATCTCGCTCAATCTCGGCGGCATCGCGAACATCACCGTCATTCCCGTGTAGGCAAAACCGGAACAAATCCTCGCCTTCGACACTGGCCCCGCCAACATGCTCATCGACGCTCTCGTCGCGCATTTCACGCGCGGCCGTCAGCGCTTCGACGAAAACGCACGTCTCGCTTTGCAGGGGCGCTCCATCCCTGCGCTTCTTGACGAACTGATGCGCGATCCCTATCTAAAGCTCGCGCCTCCTAAATCCACCGGCCGCGAATACTACGGCCACGCTTACTTAAAAAAAGTCCTCGCGCTCGGCAAAAAACATCGCGCCAAGCCCGCCGATCTCATCCGTGCAGCCACAATTTTCACCGCGCTCTCCGTCGTCGACGCCCTCAACCGCTTCGTTCTTCCCAAAACAAAAATCCATCAACTGATCATCTCCGGCGGCGGAGCGCACAATCCTCTTCTGCTAGCGCAACTCTCCGCCGTCCTCAGCGGCATCGAAATTCTTCCCTCCGCCCACTTCGGCATCCCGGAAGACGCCAAAGAAGCCTTCGCCTTCGCCCTGCTGGCCTACGAATCCTTCCATCAACGTCCCAGCAATCTCCCGAGCGCCACCGGTGCGAAGTCCTCCGCCATTCTCGGTAAAATCTCCTATGCCCCGCCCCAATAACGCCCAGACTTCTCCGAGAACTCCGCGTCTCCTCTGCGTCCGCTGGAACTCGCCACGCTTCTTTCCGACGCTGCGCGCGGAGACTTCCAGCTCACCTATTCGCGCTGGGTCGGCGCCAACCGCGGACACTACCGCAACCCACGTATCGACACACTAGTTGATCAAATTCGCACCGAAACGGATCATGACAAAAGGAAGGTTCTCTGCAGCGAAGTTCAAAAAATCCTTGCCGACGATTTGCCCTACTTATCGCTCTGGTTCACCGACGTCGTCTCCGTCCATCGCCGCTCTCTTGGCGACGTCCAGCTCTCGCCCACAGGCGACTTCGACTTCCTCGCAACACTCCATCCACCCAGCAGCGCCCGGTAGCCACAGTCATGAAGAAGGCCATCGGCAGGCATTGCTGAAAAATCTGGTCAGTGTGATTTTTTTTGTTGCTTACGAACCTCTGATTCGTCCACAGCAACCACATTCTCGACGGATTGAACGACTATTTGCGCATCGAACATACCCATCTGTCCGAAACCTTTCCAATCGACCGGGTCGCTGGAAGACTTCTTGAGATGCAAAGCATGAACCTCCTTCGAAACGCCGTCGACCCGGCCTAAGAAAGTGGCAGTTACTCGATATGTGGTGCAGTCGGGCGGAAATGTCGGAGGCGGTAAGTCGACACAAGCTTCCCCCTTTGCAGTAAGTGCCCAATAATGTTCAAGCTCTTCATAGTTTGAATTCTTAATGAGTCCCACGGGCATAGGTGGTGTTGCTCGCGCTTTAGAATATCTGCTGCCGGAAGTTCCCTTTCCGTGAGTCGTTATTACCAATTCTGGTGGCCCAGAGCCATCAGCGAATGCAAACCAGATACCATCATCTGGACACCGTTCATCCAGCAAAACCGAGTATTCAAAGTTCGCGTGGACGTACCCGCGCACTTTCGCCAATTTGTTGTTGTATGCAGAAGGATCGTCCAAGATTTTGCATACCGTTGTCTCAACTAGCCTCTGCGGCGATTTGTTCGTGGCTTTTTGCCCAGAAGCCATCGGAACCGTGACAAAAACGAGGAGGAAGACGAATGGACGAGAAGCCTTCATTGCGCCAGCTGCACCCTTTCTAATTCGACACCACTGAGAGAGCAGAAGTGCCCCTGCCGGGGTTCAATTTTGGAAACTGGCCAACTAATTTGATGTAGGCTCTTCGTCCCTACTTCAGCGCCTTCTCAATCTCGGCCACGGGAATCGCGCCTTCGCGAATAATCTTCCACGCGCCGCCATGGACTTCCACTATGGTCGATCCCAGCACCGCGCCAGTTTCTCCGCCGTCCAGAACCAGTGGCAGCCGCCCACCGAGCTGCTTCATCAGCTGCTCCGCATTCGAGCACGACGGAAATCCCGAAATGTTCGCGCTGGTCCCCGTGATCGGCCCGTCAAACTCGTCGATCAGTCTCCGCGCCACATCGCTCTTCGGCCAGCGCAACGCTACTTTCCCTGTGTTCGCGGTTACTTTCAACGGCAGGCGATTCGCGGCATCCACGACCAACGTCAGCGCCCCCGGCCAGAATTCCTGCGCCAGCCGCAAAAAATTCTGCGGCACCTCGCGCGCAAGTTGCATGGCCTGCTCGAGCGAATGCACCAAAATCGGCAGCGCACGCGTCTCCGGACGCCCCTTCACTCTGTAAATTTCATCCACTGCGGCGAGGTTAAACGGGTCGGCAGCCAGCCCGTAAAACGTGTCGGTAGGAATAGCGACAACACTCCCCCGGCTCAGAAAGCTAGCCGCGTAGCGCAGCACTTCCGCTTCCGGGTTTTGCGCATTCACGCGCAACAGTTCTGCCGGCAACTTTTTGGCCTTTGGCGAAGCCGTATTCTTGTCCCCTCGCGCTTCGCCCGCGATTAAATTCAATTTGGCGACGCTACCATACCCCTCTGGCGCATGCAATAAGAGCCTGCCGGAAAGGTCCGCCTGGAGGCCTCAAATGCCCACGGACACCGTCACACCCCTTCACACACCGTCAAGATTACCATCCGTAACTTGACCCCTGCACAGGGCATCCAATTAAAAGTGACACCTTTCTCCATTCTCGATCTTTCCCGATTCCCCAAGGCGCAAGCGCTGCGATCGCTTTGCGCAACTCTCTCGACCTCGCGCAACACGCGGAAGCCTGGGGCTACAACCGTTTCTGGCTGGCCGAACACCACAACATGCCCGGCATCGCCAGCGCCGCCACCTCTATCGTCATTGGGCACGTCGCCGGCGGCACCAAAACAATCCGCGTTGGCTCCGGCGGCATCATGCTGCCCAATCATTCTCCGCTCGTCATCGCGGAGCAATTCGGCACACTCGCCTCACTGTATCCCGACCGCATTGATCTTGGCCTGGGCCGCGCTCCCGGCACTGATCAGCCCACCATGCGAGCGTTACGCCGCAACGTGTCTTCCACTTCCGACAACTTCCCGCAAGATGTCGAGGAACTGCAATCCTATTTCGAGCCTGCCGCGCCAAATCAAAAAATTCGCGCCGTTCCTGGCGCAGGCTTGCGCGTGCCTATTTGGCTGCTCGGATCGAGCCTCTTCAGCGCACAACTTGCGGCTGAGCTCGGCCTCCCCTTTGCGTTCGCATCGCATTTCGCGCCCGCCGACATGATGCAGGCGCTCCAGCTTTATCGCGCGCAATTCAAGCCATCGCGCCAACTGGATCGTCCTTACACCATGCTCGGGCTGAATGCCATCGTCGCCGAGACCGACGCCCAAGCACGCTACGTTTTCAGTTCCGTCCAGCAAGCCTTCACAAATCTTCGCCGCGGCACACCCGGCCAAATTCCGCCGCCCATCGACGACATCGATTCCTACTGGTCCCCCGTGGAGAAAGCCTCTGCCAGCCAGACTCTTCTGTGCTCTGTCGTCGGCTCTCCCGAAACCGTCGAGCGCCGCCTACTCAACTTCCTCGATGTCACGCAACCCGACGAGATTATCGCGACTGCGCACATCTACGATCACGGAGCACGCCTCCGCTCGTTCGAACTCCTAGCGAAGATTCGCGCCCATCTCGCCTCCGCCGAACCGCAACACGTTGTACCGCTGGCTACCTCTACAAAACCAGCGTAGGGCCAGCCCCCCGAGGCTGGCCGCTTTCCGCCAGCGGGCGGTTAGCCTCTCGCACCCGAAATTTGCTACGCTCCCCCTGATGGCCACGCCAGGCAAATCCGCACGCAGCGCCGCAAGCGGATCCGCGGCCGGAGTCCTCACCAGCCGCGACAATCGCTGGCTCAAGGAGTTCCGTCTGGCGCTCCGCGGCGGTCTGCCCACAGAGTCCGGCTCCGTCGGCGTGGAAGGCGTCCGCCTCGTCGAAGAAGCGCTTCGCTCCGGCTGCCGCATCGAAGCGGTACTCTTCAGCGAATCCGGCGAGCGCCACCACGAACGCCTCGCTCCATTCATCAGCAGGCCGGAAATCGCTTTTCCCACGCTGCATACCACCGACCGCCTCTTCGAAGGGCTTGCCGATACCGAGCATCCTCAAGGCGTCGCCGCGCTAGTCCACCCGCGCACCTCTACGCTTGATGAGTTGCTCCAAACGCCCGCGGCCGCTTGCGCTGTTCTTCTTGTGGTGCTCGCAGGCGTACAGGACCCTGGCAATGTCGGAACCATCCTGCGCACCGCCGCTGCATTCGGCGCAACAGGTGCGGTCACAGCCGCATCCGGCCAATCGGGCACCGCTAGTCCGTTTTCGCCAAAAGCTCTGCGCGCCTCCGCCGGCGCGGCACTCCATCTACCAATTCTTCCCGGAATGTCGCTGCCCATTCTTCTAACGCAGCTCAAAATCGAAAACGTTCGAACACTTGCGTCGAGTGTGCACGAACCACGAGACGGCGAACAGCGCGTCCTCTCGCCCTGGGAAGTTGATTGGTGCGAGCCAGTCGCGTTGCTCGTCGGTAACGAAGGCGCCGGCCTGCCCGAGGAAGTCGAGCGCAGTGCCGACGCCCGTATCCGCATCCCAATGGCCAGCGGCATCGAGTCGCTCAACGCCGCCGCTGCCGCCGCGGTAGTATTTTACGAAGCGGCCCGCCAGCGCAATTCTTTATTGGAAAAAACCGGGGCCAAATCGTGAGTCTCTTCTCAAAACTTCCGCAACCCTCTTTCGAAGACTCGGCGCACCAGCCCCTTGCCGAGCGTATGCGCCCCCGCACGCTCGATGAATTCATCGGCCAGGAAAAGCTCCTCGGCCCCGGCAAGCCACTCCGCCAGCAGATCGAAAACGACGAAATCAGCTCCATGCTGCTGTGGGGTCCGCCGGGTTGCGGCAAAACCACCCTCGCCCGCCTGATCGCTCGCCTCACACGCTCGGAATTTGTCGCCTTCAGCGCCGTCCTCACCGGCATAAAGGAGATCAAAGAAGTCATGGCCGCTTCCGAACGCCAGTCCCACGGAGGTCAGCGCACCATCGTCTTCGTGGACGAAGTCCATCGCTTCAACAAAGCCCAGCAGGACGCTTTCCTTCCCTATGTCGAGGCTGGACACATCACCTTCATTGGCGCGACTACCGAAAACCCCTCGTTCGAAGTCATCTCGCCGCTTCTGTCGCGCACGAAGGTCTACGTTCTCGATCCGCTCACCACACCGGAAATCGTTGACTTGCTTCGGCGCGCTATCGCCGACAAAGAACGCGGCCTCGGCAACGAAAATGTGGAAGCCAGCGATGACGTTCTCTTCCGCATCGCTTCTTACGCCAACGGGGATGCCCGCTCGGCCTACAACACGCTCGATCTTGCCGCGCGCAGCGGCAAGCCGGGCGCCTCCGGTGCGCGCACCATCACCCGCGAACTGCTCGAAGACGTTCTACAGCGAAAACTCCTCCGCTACGACAAAGCTGGCGAGGAGCACTTTAACCTCATCTCCGCGCTGCACAAATCCGTGCGCAACTCCGACCCTGACGCCGCGCTTTACTGGCTCACACGCATGCTCGAATCCGGCGAAGACCCGCTCTATCTCGCTCGCCGTATGGTCCGCATGGCCAGCGAAGACATCGGCCTCGCCGAACCCGGCGCGCTGGCCGTCACTCTCGCCGCCAAAGACGCCTTCGATTTTCTCGGCCCTCCCGAAGGCAATCTCGCGCTCGCCCAAGCCGCCGTCTATCTAGCGCTCGCACCAAAGTCCAATGCCGTTTACACTGCCTATGGCGAAGTCCTCGAAGACGTGCACAAAACCGAAGCCGATCCCGTCCCGCTGCACCTCCGCAACGCCGTCACCGGCCTCATGAAAAACGTCGGCTATGGCGAAGGCTACAAATACGCCCACAACTTCGATGAAAAAGTCACCGACATGACCTGCCTCCCCGACAATCTCGCCAGCCGCACCTACTACAACCCCACCGACCAGGGCTTCGAACAGCGCCTCCGCGCTCGCCTCGACGAAATTCGCAAGCTAAAATCACGTACCGCATCCAATCCCTGAGGTCATCGCATGAAAAAGATCGCATTGCTGCTCGCGTGTTTGCTTCTCTGCTTCGGCGCCGTTGCGAAACGCAAACCGCCGAAGCGCCCGCGCATTCTCGCTATCGCCGGTGTCACCATTCTTGTCTCGGACGTGGCCGAGGCGCGGAAGTTCTATAGCAAGCTCATCGATCCGGAACACACTTGCGAGTATTGCGATCCTAGATCCTTCCAATTCTTGTTTCTCCCCAGCGGCCAGCGCATCCGCTTCGAAAAAGCTCCGACTCCTGCTCCCGCCGACCTGCTCGCCGACGTGTCGTTTCTTACGGACGACATGGAAGGATTCAAGCGATATCTCAATGCGAACAAAGTCTACTTTGACGAACGCAAGATGAAGCACGGAGCGGATCTCGTCAGCCTGTTGCTTCAGGACCCGGAAGGACACCACATTTCGATCACGGACTCGTATCACTTGGCCAATTCTGAGGACCTGAAGGCCGGCCTCCCTCCCACGAACCCCTCCAATCCCATTCGCATCATTCACGCTGGCTTCGTGGTCAGAGACCGCGCTGCCACCGACCATTTCTACAAAGATATTCTCGGCTTCCGTCCCTACTGGCACGGCGGCATGAAAGACGACGAAACCAACTGGGTCGCCATGCAAGTCCCCGACGGCACCGATTGGGTCGAGTACATGCTGAATATTTCGCCCAATGCCGATAAGCACACTCTCGGCGTCATGAATCATATTTCTCTCGGTATTCCTAACATTCACGCCATCAACGACGAGGTCACAAAGGCAGGCGTCAAACCCAACGAAGCTCCCAAAATCGGCCGCGATGGCAAATGGCAGCTCAACCTCTACGACGCCGACCTGACTCGTGTCGAATTCATGGAATTCACCCCCACCCAAAAACCTTGCTGCTCCGAATTCACCGGCCCGCATCCCGGATCGCAACCCCCGTCCCAGGCACGCCCTTAGCCATCATGCCTATTCGCTCGCCAGGTCAATTCCCCCGGTTTCCGCGTCTCGGCACCCTGCTGTTCCTTTTTCTTAGCTGCTCTCTTGTTCCGCAAGCCCGCGCTCAAGACCTCGACAAGCCTCTCCAAAACATCGACGAGGAAATCACCGCATTCTCTTTCGCTCCTGACGGCCGCATCGTCTACTCCGTCCGCCGTAACATCAAAACCAAAAAATACGATCTTCAGCACGACGACATCTGGCTCCAGGAAACCAACGGCAAGCACCGCCGCCTTCTCCAGGGAGACAAGTTCAACCGCGGCGAAGAGCTCTTCTCCTACGCCGTTGACTCCTTCCACTGGTCTCCCAACGGCCGCATGTTCCTCGCCCAGCTTTTCACCACCACCGTCGTCGACGAAGGCCGCACCGAAGATTCCTACCAAGCCCTCGCGTTCGAAGACAATGGCAAAGAAATCCACTTCGGCAAAGGCGAAAACATCATTAAGGATTGCTACAACGCTTCCTGGCTTCAGGACAATTCCACGATCATCTATTTCAACGAAGCCATCAAGCCGCGCATGCTCTTCTCTTTCCGCTACATGAACACTTCCACCGGCCCCGCCGGCCCCGCTTTCGAAGGCCGCACCTTCATCGACTCCGACCGCATCCCCCGCACCAATGCCGCCATCGCCATCGAACAAGACCGCGCACAATCGGGACCGCCGCGCCTCCAGCGCCTCGAACTCCTCGCACAAGACAACAAGGAAGTCGCCACGCTCGACGGCTACGCCGGCGGCCTCTCCGTTTCACCCAGCGGCAAAAAAGCGGCGTATTTCATTGACAGAGAAGTCTTGGAGGTTCGTGACCTCGCCGCCCCCGATCATTTCGTTCGCCTCCGCGTCGGCCTCGGAGTCCTCCACTGGTCCCCCGAAGAAAACCGCATCATGCTGAAACGCGCCATCGAAAGAAAATCCGGCGACCTTGTTTGGATAAATATTCCCCAGCTCCCCGCACAAAAAAACGTCAAAGACGTCCCCGTCCTCACACCCACGCCGCAACCAATCCTCCGCGGCATTTCAATCCGCGAATTCAACATCTCGCCCGACGGCCGCTTCCTGGCCGTAATCCTCCCCGGCAAGCGCAATCTCGTAGTCTTCCCCCTCCCGCTCTGATTCTTCGTAGGGGCACGGCATGCCGTGCCCGGTCGTTGCCTCGCTGTACCCGTTGTCCGTTCGAAGCAGCGAGTTTTCGCCACGACAAATAAAAAAACCGCGCAAACCTCCGCGCGGTCCATCTTTCCTTCGCCTCACTTCATCCCAACTCTTTCACTCGCCTCCGATGCTCCACCAAAACACAAGCGTCCTCCACCACAATCAACCCTGCCGCCCTCGCCCGCTCCGCCGCTTCCGCATTTTCAATCCCCAACTGCATCCACACCACCTTCGCTCCAATCATTATCGCGCTGTCCACCACCGGCGGCACATCTTCCGCCCGTCGAAACACATTCACAATCTCAATCTTCTCCGGCACATCCTCCAGCCGCGCGTAACTCTTTCTCCCCAAAACTTCCGTCTCATTCGGATTCACCGGAATTATTTTATATCCCGCGCTCTGCATATACTCCGTCACTTCATAACTCGCCCGCGCCGGATTCGAAGACAATCCCACCACAGCAATCGCCTTATATTTTCTAAGAATTTGCAGAATAGGATCTACTGCACCGCCAGCGCCATCCGGCAACGACACTCTCATCGAGCCGCCAACTCGCCTTTTCCCGCGCGCTTCCTTAAAATCTCCGCCATCGCATCGAGGCACTTCTCGTTTTCTTCCGATGTGCCAATCGAAATACGAATCGCCTCGGGAAATCCCATCCAACCCAGCGGACGAACGATCACTCCCATTTGCAGCAACTCGTCGCAAATCTCTTTCGCTTGCGGCCCTACTTCCATAAAAATAAAGTTCGTCTCGCTCGGCACCGGTCGCAAACCCACCTTCGTCAGCCCCGCGCTCAATCTCGCGCGCTCCAAAGCGTTGGTTGAAATACAGCGCTCAACGTGCTCCTTGTCATCCAGTGCGGCCAGCGCTCCCGCCTGCGCCGTTCCCGACGTATTGAAAGGCGTTTTCAATTTGGTCATCGCGGAAAGCAGTGCGGGCCGCCCGATAGCGTACCCGATGCGCATTCCCGCCAGCCCGTATACCTTCGAGAATGTCCGCAGGATCAGCAAGTTCCCCCGCTTGCGATACGCTTCCGGCGACGAACGCAGATTTAAACTCGGCGCGTAATGTATGTACGCCTCATCCAGCACAACCAATACACCATCTGGCACGCCGGCAAGAAACTCCGCGAACTCCTCCCCATTAAAAGCCGTTCCTGTAGGATTGTTAGGATTTGCCAGATAAATCACCCCAGTCTTCGGGGTGATCGCCTTCGCCATCGATCGCAAATCAAATGCAAAATGCTTCTGCGGCACGAGCACCAATTCCGCACCGCTCGCTCGAATCGCCACCGAAAACGGCGCATAGCTCCCGTGCGATGTCAGCCCCTGCAACCCCACCCGTAAAAGCACGCGCGACGCTAGATCAATAATCTCACTCGACCCCAACCCGATAAATATCTCTTCCGGCGCGACTCCCGTCCGCGCGGCCAGCGCCTCGCGCAGCAGGTGCGTTCCGCCGTCCGGATAACGGTGCGCATCGCTCAGCGCCTTTTTAGCCGCTTCCACCGCGAGCGGCGAAGGCCCCAGCGGATTCTCGTTCGAAGCGAGCTTCACCGCATGAATCTTCAGCTCGCGCTCCACTTCCTCAATCGGCCGCCCCGGCACATAAACCGGCAGCCCCCGAATGTAATCCGGTATCAAGTCTTCAATCGTCCGTGTCATCGATTCCTATCCGCCCCTCGCGTGCCTCAACTTCTAGTGTTGCTTCAATCTATTCTCGCATCTTCAACGCGCTCTTCTCTGCGAACTCTGTGCTCTCCGTGTCCTCTGTGTAAAAATCTTTTGTCCTGGTTTTTTTTCACCCGCCGCTAGCCGCTTTCTTCAACTGCGCGATTTCTTTTTCTGTCAACACTCGAAATCTCCCCGGCTCCAAATCCAAAACCAAAGGCCCCATTCGCACCCGCCGAATCTTCTCCACCAAATGCCCCACCCGCTCAAACATCCGCCGAATCTGCCGGTTCCGCCCCTCAATCAAGACCACCTCGTACCACGGATTTTCCCCGTCCTCGAACAACCGTATCTTCGCCGGAGAAGTCTTCACCCGCCGCCCATCCTCTAACTCAATCACAATCCCCGCCCTCAAACGCTCGATCCTTTTCTCGTCCGGCCTTCCGCTCACCTTCACCAAATACGTCTTCGGCATGTGCGACCCAGCCTTCATCATTCTTTCCGCGAGCGCCCCGTCATTCGTCATCAACAGCAAACCCTCGCTCGCAAAATCCAGCCGCCCCACGGGATAAACTCGCCCCACGCTCTTGCCCAAAATATCTGCGACCGTCGGCCTCCCCTCCGGATCGCTTACGGTAGTCACATACCCCTTCGGCTTGTTCAACATAAAATAAAGCAGCTTCTCCGGCCTCGCGATCACCTTTCCGTCAACGCAAATCGTATCTTTTTCCGTATCAGCCTTAGTCCCCAACTCGCGCACAACCGTCCCATTCAGTGTCACGCGCCCCGCCAAAATAATCTCTTCCGCCTTGCGCCGCGACGCAACCCCGCAAGCTGCCATAATCTTCTGCAATCTCTCAAGAGCCATCAGCGCGATTGTTCCTGCAAATGAAAACTAGCTACTCGGTAGGACCGGTCTTCATCCCGGCGTTTTTCTTTCTCTTCTTCTTTGCAAACTCTGTGCCCTCTGTGTTGAAATCCGCTTCGGCCCTTCCTCTAGTCCATCATCTTTCTTCACCGCCGCGCTCTTCCGCAAAGCCTCCACTTCCTTCGGCCCCAGCAATCGGTATCTCCCCCGCGGCAATCCTTCCACGGTCAAGCTTCCCAATCCAATTCGCATCAACTTTTCCACCGGGTGCATAGCCTTCATCAACACGCGTCGCATCTCTTCCTTCTTCGAATCTCGCATCCGCACTTCGTACCAAAAATTCGCCGCCCGCCCGCGCGTAGCGTCCGGCTGCCGCACCGTTTTCATCTTCAACCCAATCTCTTTTCCAAAGCGGTCCAAATCCGCCAAGGTCAGCATCCCCTTTACCTTCACGTGATACACCTGCTCGATCTGCGCCCAATTCTTCAACATCTCCGCCGCCAAATCTCCGTCATTCGTCAAAAACACCAGCCCCGACGCCGCATACTCCAGATTTCCCACCGGAAACACCCGCTCCGGCAACCCGCGCAAACAATTCCGCAAAGTCTTCCGCCCCTCAGGATCAGCCATCGCCGAAACCACTTCCGGCGGCTTGTGCAAAGCGAGATAAACATTTCTCTGCGTCCCAACTCCAACAGCCCGCCCCGCCGCGACAATCTTGTCCGTCGCAGCATCCGCCTTGGTCCCCAACTCGCGCACGACAACGCCGTTCACCAGTACCTGCCCGCTCAATATCAACTGCTCCGCATGCCGCCGCGAAGCAATCCCCGCCCGCCCAATAATCTTCTGCAATCTTTCCTGCATGATCTATTTTTACCGCTTTCGTAGGAAGCCGGCGTTCCGATTTCCGTCGATATGGACTTTCCTGCGGACTCTACTCTGCGCTCTCTGTGCTCTCAGCGATCTCTGTGTAAAAATGCTTTTCTTTCTATTCCCCCGCTGCGGTGGACTTCACTACCGGAGCCGGTGGCTCTTCGTCCAGTTGCCCGGAAGGCATCCCCTCGGAAGTCGCCGCAACTTCCTCTTCGCGAAGTTCTTCAGCCTCCGCAAGCTTCCCTTCCACATGAGCGATCGCCTCAGCCGCACTCTCATGCGTATGCTCATCCGACGACGCTACATCGACACCAACACCTTCGCTCGCCACTCGCCACTCATCACTCGCCACTTCCCCACCCGAAGGCGCAACGCCCTCATCACTCCCCAAAGCCTCCCGCGCCAAAGCCTCAAACTCCTTCAAACTCGGCAACTCTTCCAAATCGCTCAACCCAAACCGCATCAAGAACTCTTTCGATGTCTTGTACAAAATCGGCCGCCCTATCACTTCTTTCCTACCGGCCGTCGTAATCAACCGCTTGTCCAAAAGCGTGCTGATCACCCCCGAAGTATTCACTCCGCGAATCTCCGAAATTTCCGGCGAAGTCACCGGCTGCTTGTAAGCAATCACCGCTAAAGTCTCCAAAGCCGGCATCGTCAACCGCAAAGGCGGCCGCAAACTCTTAATAAATCTCCGCACCACATCGTGCTGCTGCGGCTTCGTATAAAGCTTGTACCCGCCAGCCACCGCCCGAATTTCAATCCCCCGCTCCTCCGACCCATAACTCCCCACCAACTCATCGAGCGCAGCCTGCACCACAAGCTTCTCTTCCCCCAAAGCCTTCGCCAACTGCTCAATAGTCGCCGGCTCATCCGCCGCATAAATAATCGCTTCCAGCGCCGCTTTTCTCTCTTCATTCGTCATGCCATTCTCTTTTCCCGTTGTTAGCCCGGCTTCGACTACGCTCTAAATCTTGATTTCGCTGATTTGAATGATTGGCTGTGTATTCGTGTAATTCGGAACATCGCCCACGATCTTCCCCGCGTGCGGTCCAAAACTCGCCTGAAAAGCTTCCACGGATTCGAACTGAAGATGTCCCATCGCGTGATAGGGAGCTCGCGATCCCGGTTCCAGGCCCGCAATACCCTGCTCCACGGCCACACGCTTCAAAGCGGCTCCGAGCAACTGCTTCACCATCGGTATGTGCTTTTCACAGTAGTACGAAATATCAAATTTACTGCCCTCGCCGTTTGCATAAAGCACACTAACCTGGATCATCGCTTCCCCTCTTTTCCTCTGTGAACTCTGTGCTCTCCGCGCCTTCTGTGTAAATTCCGAATCTTTTTCTTCGTTACCTCATTACGTCATTGCTTCTTCTAGCCTCACTTATATTCCTCATCGATCTGCTTTATCTCTCCTCTTTCGTCAAAAATTACATCGAACGCCTTCCCTTTCTTCACCACAATCTCCCCAAACTGCTTCTCCTGCGCCAATCCCACCGCCTGCAATTTCACCATTTCCAAAACCGCCAGAAACGCCACAATCATCGCGTGCCGCGAAGGACAAGCCTCAAAGAACCGAATCAAGTTCACCATGCTGTCCGCGCTAGCCAAAATCTGCGCCCGCAAAGCCGCAATCATCTGCGCCACGGTAAACTGCTCGTGCTGCAACTCAATCCGCGAAACTTCTTTCCGCCGCTCCAAAACCTGCTGAAACACTTTCACCAAATCCACAAGCGAAACCACCAGCTCGCCTTCAGTCCCTTCGTCGTTATAAAGCGACTTGTCCGGCTTCGACCAAACGTTCTCTTCAATCTGCTGCTTTTGATACAAAAGCTGCGCCGCATTCTTAAACTTCTCGTGCTCCACCAGCCGCTGCACCAACTCCGCCCGCGGATCACCCTCCGCCCCTTCCTCCGCGCCCAAAGGGTCCGGCGGCAAAAGCATCTTCGATTTGATGTAAATCAAAGTAGCCGCCATATAAACAAAATCCGCCGAAACATCCACATTCAACTCTTCCAATTTGTGCAAATATTCCAGGTATTGCGCCGTAATCAAAGAAATCTGAATATCATGAATATTCATCTCCTGCTTCTTGATCAAATCAAGCAGCAAGTCGAGCGGCCCCTCATACAAAGGTATGTTTACCTTGTAAGCCGCATTCCCCGTCTTCCCCGGCGTCGCCATTCTAAGCTCTCTCTACCCCACGCTCTCGACACAGTCTGCCAAAACTCTTCGGCTCGTAAGGGATGGACTGACCTCGCACTTTTTCCACCTCAATTCTATACTGATTCTCTTGGTCCCGTCGCCGAACCTAGGCCCGCATCGAGAGTGACGGAAACCCCTTCTTCGATTTCATCCCGCCGTTGCTAACAGACAAACCTGACAGTAAACTTACCGTCGTCTCCAGCGTCCAATTTGATCATGAACAAACTTTCCAAACACCGCGTACTCATCGCCGGCATCCTTTCGCCCCTGGCCGCCCTAATTTTCTACGAGCTCGTCTATGCAATTCTGACTGCCCGCAGCACCGACCTCGAACACGATTGGCTTTTCCGCCTGTCCGTCTCCACGCCTGCGATGCTTATACCATTTCTCTTCACGCTCTGGCTTGTCCTCAAGGACCGCCGCCAGCACCCGCTTTCCCGCTCCGCCCAAGTAGGGTTCGGCCTCGCCATTCTCTCGGTCTTTCTTGCCACAATGCCCATCAGCGATGGCATCACCCGCGCCAAGCAATCCCGAAACCAAGCCTTGCAAGGCGTCGCCGCACCTTTATTCACGACCGTGGATATTCTCGGGAACTCTCAACGCCTCGCGGACCACAAAGGAGAAGTCGTGCTGGTCAACATTTGGGCCACTTGGTGCGGCCCCTGCCGCGCGGAAATGCCCAAACTCGATCAGTTATATCGAGACAAAAAACGAGAAGGTTTCATCGTTTTCGGAATATCGGACGAAGACGTTCCGCAGCAACGTAAATTCCTTAAACAGATCCCCGTGACTTATCCTCTTCTCACACTCGATGGCGACGTTCCCAGTCTCTATCGCGAAATTGCGCGCTACCCGGCGATTTTTCTGATTGACCGCCAGGGCCGTCTCCAACCAGCCCCGCCGCCCGGTCAATCTTTCGAAAAGCTCCAAGCATCCGTCGATGCTCTACTCAAGTAGCGCCCTGTTCTTCAGTAGCGCCCTGTTCTTCAGTAGCGCCTTGTTCTTCTTTCTCGCCACTCGCCACTAGCCACTCGTCACTTTCCGTCACCAAAAACTTCCTGCCTCTTCTTCTCCCACCCAAACACTGCCTCCCTAACCCGCTCCATCGTCTTCTTCGCCTCCACCCGCGCCCGCTTCGACCCGTCGTCAATCATTTCCAGCACACCCTTCGGATCGTTCTCCCACTTCGCCCGCCGTTCCCGCACCGGCGCAATCCACTTAATCAAATTCTCCGCCATCGCCGCTTTGCACTCAATGCACCCAATCCCCGCGGTAGTGCACCCCTGTCGCACCCACTCCAACCGCCCCGGCTCCCCCGCCGAAAACAGTTTGTGCCAGTCGTACACCGGACACACGTCCGGATTTCCCGGATCAGTCCGCCTCTTCCGCGCCGGGTCCGTCACCATCACCTTCGTCTTCTTCCGTATCTCCTCATCCGTCTCGCTCAAAGTAATCGCATTCCCATAACTCTTCGACATCTTCCGCCCATCAAGCCCCGGTATCCTCGGCGTCTTCGTCAGCATTACCCCAGGCTCGGTAAGTATCGAACGGACGCTAAAGAAACGTGCGTCTTCTTTCATTTCATCGAGAAAGTTTTTGTGACCAATCGCTTTTGACCGATGGTACGCAGCAACCTCAATGTCCAGAAATTGGAAGGGCATTTTTGTTCCGCTTCGTGTCTCAAGCCCGAGCCGTTCCGCCACTCGATTAGAAATGTTCGGAGGAGCATCCTTGAGCATGAGCGACGCGAATTTCAATCCGTAATGAAAATTGAAGCCTTGTACAATTTTCCTGGAAAGTTCGACATGCGATACTTGATCTTCGCCAACAGGAACGAAAAGCGGGACATGCTCCTCGCCATAAATGACAATATCCGCGGTCTGAAGCACCGGATACCCAAGGAAACCGAACGTATGTAGATCCTTATCCGTAATATTGTTGAGCTGCTCTTTGTAGGTCGGAACGCGTTCGAGTTCTCCGAGCGGAGTAACCATTCCTAGCAATAAATTCAATTCCGCATGCTCCGGCACCAGCGATTGCAAGAAAATCGTAGACTTAGCCGGGTCCAACCCCGCCGCCAAGTAATCCGTCATAATCTCAATCGTGTTCTGCGCCACCCCCGACGTATCCGCATAGTCGCTAGTCAAAGCATGCCAATCCGCAATAAAGTAAAAACACTCATACGCCCGGCGGTCCGCCTCTTTTCCTGGCTCGCCACTCGCCACTCGCCACTCGCCACTCTCTTCATTCTGCAACCGCACCCAATTCTCCAACGCCCCAAAGTAATGCCCAATATGCAGCCTACCCGTAGGCCGCATCCCGCTAATCACCCGACTCCTCTTTTTCCCCTCAGCCCCTGTCGTCAACCCGCTCTCCTCTTCTCTGTGACCTCTGTGTACTCCGAGCCTCTGTATAAACTCTTTCTTTTCTATGTGGCACAGCCAATCCTGGCTGTGGTCTTCCTAACAAGCTTTTCCCTTGACAAAATCTAACTTTGTGCTATAGTATCCACCAATTACAACCTTGGAGTAACTCCCGGGCTTTTCTCTCTGGTCTGCACAATTCTAGTGCAACTCTAACTACCTTTAGAATCAACACTTACAAAAGTGTAACAAAACAAAGGACTTTAACTCCCTCTAGAATGAACACTTACACAAAACCCCAGGGGGGAGGGGTCTTATGGTTAACTAAGGCCGGCTCCCGGATGCGCCCAGAAGCTCACGAGCGATGATCATCCGCTGGATCTCGCTTGTCCCCTCATAAATCGTAATCACCCGCGCGTCCCGGTACATCCGCTCGACATCCGTCTCCCGCGAATACCCCACACTCCCATGAATCTGCACGGCCTTGGCGACCACGCGGTTCACCATCTCGCTGGCATACAGCTTCGCCTTGGACGACGCCGCCCCCAGCTTCCCCGGGTGCGTATCCTTAAGCCACGCCGCATGGTAGACCAGCCCGCGCGCCGCCTCGATCTCCGTCTGCATGTCCGCCAGCATCCACTGAATCGCCTGAAACTCCCCAATCGTCTTCCCAAACGCCCGCCGCGCCTTGGCATGCTTCACCGACTCGTCCAAAGCCCCCTGCGCCAACCCGACCGCCTGCGCCGCGATCCCAATCCGCCCGCCGTCCAAAGCGCTAAGCGCAATCTTCAACCCCTGCCCTTCTTCTCCCAGTCGGTTCTCGCGCGGCACTTCGCAGTCGTTCAGCAAAATCTCAACGGCCGGGGTACTCCGCTGCCCCATCTTGTCCTCATGCCGGCCAACCTTGAACCCCGGAAACCCTGGCTCAACCAGAAACGCGGTAATGCCCTTGCTGCCCGCGTCCGGGTCGGTTTTCGCAAACACAATAAAAAGTCCGGCCACGTGCCCGTTCGAGACCCAAGTCTTCGTCCCGTTGAGTCGGTAAATGTCGCCGCCCGGCGTGCCAAGCGGCGCTCCGCTCCAGCCCGCATCCGCCGCGGGTGCGAACGCGGGTACCCGCGACGATCGGACTCCCAGCCCGGCGCCGACGCGAGCCGCCGCGACCGCTCGCGTTTGAATCCCCGCGGCGTCCGAACCAGCCGCCGGTTCCGTCAAACAAAACGAGCCGAGAATTTCTCCCGTAGCCAGCCGCCGCAGATATTTCTTCTTCTGCTCTTCGGTTCCGAATTTCGTGAGCGGCACTTGCACCGCCGAGTTCGTCACGCTCAGCGAGGTAGCCATCGCCGCATCCACGCGCGCCACTTCTTCCAGCATCAGCACATAGGAAAGCGTATCGAGGCCCGGCCCGCCCCACTCTTCGGGAATCATCATTCCGCAGCAGCCCAGCTCCGCCAGCTTCTTGATTTCTTCGGCAGGAAAACGCTCTTCGCGGTCGCGCTGCTTCACCGAAGGCCGCACTTCCGCCTCCATGAATTGGCGAACCGTATCCCGTATCAGTTTTTGGTGGTCGTTAAGCGAAAAATCCATCGTCTCTGCGGTAGCACAGCCACTCCTGGCTGTGCTCTTTCAACCCGTACACATTTCACACTGGTGGACTCAGCGCAAGAAGTGTACACGCGATGCTAACACAGCTTGGCATCTGCTCGGCCTGATGGGCGTATGGAAAAATCTACAGCTTGAACAATTCGCGCAGGCGCTTGGCTTGGACCCGGCTTACTGGGACTTCAGTTGATTTTTTGTCGTTCATTTTCAGGATGAAGGTGGAGTTGAACCACGGCACAACTTCTTTGATGTGTTGGGTGTTCACAAGGAACGAACGGTGCGGCCGCCAGAACGATTCCGAATCGAGCGTGGCGTTCAGCTCTTCCAGCGTGCGGTAGTTCGACGAGCCTTCCACGTCTCGCGTCACAACGACAATGGCACTGCCCTCGGTCGTTGCGAAAATAATGTCTTCCCCGTTCACGAGCAACAGGCGCTGCTGCGATTGCACCAGCACTTTCACCTTTTGCGGGGCGCTCTTCGCGGCGCCGAGCTGGCTGACGAGCTGTTCGAGCCGCTCTGTCGTTGAGGTTTGTGTGTCTAGCATTTTTCGCGCGCGTTGAATAGCCTTCGCGATACGCGCCTTGTCGAACGGCTTCAATACGTAGTCCACGGCGTTTACGTCGAACGCCTGTACCGCGTATTGATCGAACGCCGTCGCAAACACCACGTGCGGTATTTTCATTTTTCGTTCGACCAGTTTTTTGAGCACACCAAACCCGTCCAGCCCTGGCATCTGCACGTCGAGAAAAACAAGGTCGGGCGAGTGTTCCTTGATCAGCGCCACGGCTTCGACACCGTTTTTCCCCTGGCCGATTACATTTATTTCGGGAAAAGCCTTCAGCAGGTACGCAAGCTCTTCCCGCGCCGGCTTCTCGTCATCCACGATGATGGTATTGATCGGCATGCTCTGGCGATTTCCAAGCGCCGGGCTAAAGCCCGGCCACTACAGTGTATGATATCGCCGGAGAAACTGTACGCACTATGCCGCCAAAAGCATCCAGCCGCACCACTGCAAAAATTCTTCGCAGCAAAATGATTTACAAAGGCCCGGTCTTCGGCCTTCGCCGGGACGAAATCATCGAGCCCGGCGGCTTTCGCGCTACGCGCGAAGTCATCACGCACCCCGGCTCCGTCGTGGTTCTCCCCGCGTTGCCCGACGGCAGGATTGTTCTGATTCGCCAGTATCGCCATGCGGCGCGGCAATTTCTCTGGGAACTCGTTGCGGGCCGTATCGACAATGGCGAAAATCCCCGCCGCGCTGCGGCCCGCGAACTGATTGAAGAAACGGGCTACCGCGCCAAACGCTTCCACGTTTTTCTCGATATTTTTCCCACACCAGGCTTTCTCGAAGAACGCATGTACATTCTTCTTGCCGAAGATTTAACGGCGGGCAAGGCTGAGCCGGAAGAAGATGAGCGGATTACTTCCAAAGCGTTCACGCCAGGCGAAATCGAACAAATGATTCGCCGCAATAAAATTCGCGACGGCAAATCCATTGCCGGAATCCTGTACTACTTGCGCTTCCTGGTTCGCTCCTGATTCCGCGGACAATGCCATCATGATGAGAGACGCTCTCCTCAATCGTTCGCTGACAGGCTGAACCCCACATCGTGCCGGCGAATCCCGCAAATGCAGATGAGAGCGAAGACGCCACGAGCGCCGCACGCGCTCCCGGAGCAGCCGATTCGTTTCCGGCAGCGCATCGGTGGTTATTCGCAGCGACGATTTTTCTCGGAGCGTTTCTTCTCTTTCTGATCGAACCGCTCTTCGCCAAATTGATTCTTCCCTGGTTCGGAGGCTCGGCATCGGTTTGGGCCACATGCCTGGTCTTTTTTCAATCGGCGTTGCTTCTGGGCTATTTCTACGCTGACGTCACGACTCGCCGACTCTCGCCAAATCGCCAGTCCGCCGCGCACTTGGGCCTTCTTCTCGTCAGCCTTTTGTGGCTTCCTATCGCGCCGCAAATGTTCTGGCGTTCGCATGTGCAAGTCGATCCCGCCTGGCGCATTCTTGGCCTGCTGACGTTTTCCATCGGCCTGCCTTTCGTCCTGCTCAGCGCCACCAGCCCGCTGCTGCAAACGTGGTACGCGCGCCGTACTTCCAGCCGTTCGCCTTACCACCTGTTCGCGCTTTCCAATCTCGCTTCCCTGCTTGCACTGTTAAGTTTTCCGTTTGTGATAGAGCCGCATCTCTCTTCGCGTCAACAATCCATCCTCTGGTCTACTGTGTATGCTCTTTTCGCAATTTGCTGCTCTCTCTCCGCGTGGTTCAACCGCAGCAACGCGAAGAATACGTTCGCTCCCAGCGAGGCGAGCGCCGTCGCAGAAGAAAAAACCCCGCCGATATTCCGCATCAAGCTTCTGTGGCTTAGCCTCTCGGCGTGCGGTTCGATGATGCTTCTCGCTGTAACGAATCACCTCTCGCAAAATGTCGCGCCTGTGCCGCTTTTGTGGGTGGTTCCGCTGGCCCTCTATTTGCTTTCTTTTGCCATAGTGTTTGCCAAACGCCAATTGTATTCGCGTTGGTTTGTCGCGAGACTGCTGGCAGTCGCGTTGGGCTGCGCAGGGTACGCCATTTACGATTCCTCGATCACACATGCGATTCAAATCAGCGTGCCGCTCTTCTGTTCGGCGCTGTTTGTTGTTTGTCTTTTTTGCCACGGTGAACTCGTTCAACGAAAACCTGAGGTGCATTACCTCACTTTGTTTTATCTGATTATCTCTCTCGGAGGCGCTCTTGGCGCGGTTTGTGTGGGATTGCTTGCTCCACATATTCTTTCTGGAATTTACGAATTGCCGATCGTTTTGCTGTTGGCGGCCTTTTTAGGAATAGTCGTGCTGTGGCACGAAGGATGGTCGGCGAGAATCTTCTGGGCAAGTATGACCGTGGCGATGTGCGCTGCGCTCGTTTTTAATGTTCACACGACGCGGGAAGACACTGTCGCGATGATGCGCAATTTCTATGGAGCGCTTCGCATTCAAGAATTTAAGGCGGGCCGACTTTTGCCCTACCGGAGTTTGCTTCATGGAACGATCCAGCATGGCGCGCAATTTCTTTCCTTCCCGGAAAATCGGAACCCCACGACTTACTACGGGAGAAGGTCGGGCGTCGGCCGTGCTTTGCAATTTTGTTGTGAGGGGCCGAAGCGAGTAGGGGTGATTGGGCTGGGGGCGGGAACGCTCGCGGCTTACGGAAAACCGGGCGATACGTTCCGATTTTACGAAATCAATCCACAAGTCATCGCGGTCGCAAATGGCTGGTTCACGTTCCTCAAGCAGAGCCCCGCAAAGATCGAAATAATCCTGGGAGATGCACGGCTTTCGCTGGAAAGCGAGGCGCCGCAACAATTTGATGTACTGGCGGTCGATGCCTTCTCCGGCGACGCTGTGCCTGTGCACTTGCTCACCAAAGAGGCGTTTGCTGTTTACTTCCGGCATCTGAAGCCGGACGGCATTCTCGCGGTGCACACGTCGAATACGTACTTGAACCTCGCGCCGGTGGTGAAACTGCTGGCCGAGGACGCCGATTATCCGGCGCGGCTCATTACGAGCGAGGATGACGCATCGGCGATGGTTTCTTCCGCCGATTGGGTGCTGGTTACGAGAAACCAGGAATTCTTGAACAAAGCGGAGGCGTTGGCAGGCAGCAAAGCCATCGAAATTCCCGCGCATCTGCGTCTTTGGACCGACGACTACAACAATCTTTTCGAGATTCTTCGCCCGGTGAGTTACGCGACGCAGCAATCCGGCGGCTCGTAAACTCATTTCGCCCGGAGAATTACACGCTGGAAACAAATGATTCACGCGGTGTGACGACCATAGGAAACCCCGCGTTCGCCCTAGAGTTTCAGGAATGCCGCGAACTAATTCCACAATAGAAGAGGAAGATATCTAGAACTGAATCGATTTTATATGGGGATAATCGTGTTTTTTGTGAAACATGAAAAATGAATGCTCTCTTGACTGAATGCCTCATTCTGGTACACTCCGCGCAATTTATTGCAAAGGGCGGCTGCGTTTGTCCCAATTTTATCCGCCACGAGAAACATCCAGGTCTCCGTCAGGAGGAGAAATCGGTGCAAGGAACCGTCAAATGGTTTAACAACTCAAAAGGGTATGGCTTCATCGGGCGCGACGATGGTCCAGACGTATTTGTTCATTATTCCGCCATCACGGGGGATGGCTACCGCACCTTGCAGGAAGGAGATGCGGTAGAGTTCGAAATTGTCCAGGGACCGAAAGGCCCTCAGGCAGCGAACGTGCAAAAACCAGCGTAAATAAAGCAGGCGTCATTTGGCCGGCAGAGCGCACCCCTCTGCCGGTCTTCTTTATTGGGAGATAGTGAGTAGTGCGTAGAGTAGTGGCTAGTAAGCGGGAATTGGGGCCTCATCGCCTGCCGTGCGGCAAGCACGTACCGGCAGTTACGGGGGGACGAGGCGGCCAATTTGAAGACGGAAGAACGCGTCTGCATCGGAGCGCATGCAAACTTGGGCGTTCGGAGCGCCGGGATCAGCGCGAGTAAAGCCTTTGTCGTCCACGCGGATGTGCATGGGTTGTACCGGACAAATCTTTGAATTCAGGATGTAGGCTACCGTCACGGGATCGAAGAGGGTGGGCGTTTGCTGGCCCCACTCGTGATACAGAAGCGTTAAGGCATCGGTGATTGGCGTGCCTTGGCGGAATAGGAAGGCGCGTTTGACCTCGTCGAGTTTTAACTGGGTGGAATCGAGCGGCATCACGTAGAGCGGCACGCCTGAAAGAAAGAGTTTCTTGGCGGAAGGAATGTCATTGATGATGTTCCACTCCGCGTCCGGTCCGTGCGCCGTGCAAAACCAGAGATCGCCATATCCGCATTCAATGGAACCGCCCATCATGACGACGCGTTTGAGTTTGAGGAAGGTTGCCGGATCTTTGTCGATGAGCGCGCCCACGTTCATCAGCGGGCCGATGGCGATGAGTGTGATTTGGCCGGGATAGCGGCGAATCTGTTCGAGAATGAAATCCACGGCGCTGGGATGAGATGCTCTCGCGAAATGGCCGCCTTCGCCGTAGCGGCGCTGGTTCATCACATTGGTGGTACGCGTTGGCGCGCCGGCGACGACGGGAATATCCGTTCGGCCAGCTTCGCCTAGCAAGCGGTCGACAATTTTCGCTCGGGCCTCGGTGTCGCCGAAGGTTGTAGAGATACCGAGAATCTCAAGTTCGGGACTGCGAAGAGCGAGCGCGATGGCGAAGGCATCGTCGATATCGTCGCCGATGTCGGTGTCGATGATGACTTTTTCCGGGGTGCTTGGGGCTTGGGCGAGCTGTGGCGTTTGCGCCCAGGAAACAGGGCAGATGGCCAATGAGAATAGAATTGCCAAGGTCGAAAAACGCACGACGCCCTCCAGGCAAACCGCCGAACTAGCCATTAGGAATATACAGTAAAGCCTGTATTTTCGAATGGAACCTCATGCAGCTAGATTGTAGGCGGATAATTTTAAGTGACCAAACAGATTTTGATAGCCGACGACAGCGGCACGATCAGGCGCATCCTCAAGGAATTTCTTGAAGGTCGAAGGGGCGTCGAGGTTTGCGGAGAGGCGGCTAATGGCTATGAAGCGATTGAGAAAGCCAAGTTGCTGCGACCGGATTTGGTACTGCTCGACCTCGCCATGCCTGTGATGAACGGTGTGGAAGCCGCATCCGTACTGAAAAAGTTGCTACCCAACACTTTTATCATCGTGTTCACCATGTACAGCGAAAACATCGGTCGATCGTTGACCACCGCAGCGGGCGTCGATCTGGTGCTTTCCAAACCCGATGGAATGCGGGCGCTCGCCGATGCGGTAGAGTCTCTTGTGGACGGAAACTGAATCACAGAAAACACGCTAGGCGAATCAGGGAAGCCCCGGTGGTTTTCAAGGCGCAAGGCAGTGTTACGATTGCGTGGAACATACCGAACTCCGGACTTTCTGGCTGGCGTTGCTGGGCAAGATCGGGGCGCGCCAAGATTAGCAAATTAAGGCAATTCGAGTTTCGTGCTTGGTAAAGGCTGTTAACAAACTTATTCCCACCTTCGAAATTCTACGAACCCCTTAGTGGACTCTGCGCGCGTGTCTTTCGTGGGACACTGGCTTTATAATCCCTCCCATGGACAACAAAACGATCGCCCGCGTGCTCCGCGAGACAGCAGAGCTTCTGCAAATTGACGGAGCCATTATCGGCCGCTACCGCAGTTATGAAAAGGCGGGCGAGTTGATCGGCGGCATGCATGAATCGATCGAGCAAATGGCGAAAGAACCGGGAAAGCTTGAGGAACTGCCTGGAATCGGCGAGCGGATGGCAGAACACATTCAGGAAATCATCGCCACCGGCGATTATGGTCTGCGTCAAAAACTTCTGAAGAAATTTCCGGCGACACTTCTGGAAGTTTTAACGCTGCAATCGCTGGGGCCGAAAAAGGTGGCCTTTCTCTGGTCGAACTTCCATGCCGCTACCGTAGCGGACGTGGAGAAACTGGCTAAAGAAGGGAAACTTCGAGACGTGCCGGGATTCGGAGAAAAAACCGAGCAAAATATTTTGAAGGCCGTGGAAACGTTCAAGCGCTCGACGGGACGGTTCCGGATCGACAAGGCGGAGGCCGCGGCGGCAGAGCTGATTGACTTCATCAAGCAGTACGGAAAAGGCGTGGAATCCGTTACTCCGGCGGGTTCGTTGCGGCGTGGAAGAGAAACGGTCGGCGATCTCGATTTACTTTTGATTTTGGGCGAAGGGCACACAACGCAGAAGAAGATCGATGCGATCGCCGAACATATTTTGAAATTTCCGCGGATCGAACAGACGCTCGCCCACGGCGAAAACAAAGTCAGCTTTACGCTGCAGAACGGTCTGCAGGTGGATGTGCGGCTGCTCGAAAAGGAATGTTTTGGCGCGGCGCTGCTTTATTTTAGCGGGTCCAAGGAACACAACGTCGCGCTGCGCGGACGCGCCAATGACATGGGTTACACGCTGAATGAGTACGCGCTGGCCACACTGAAAGGCGAAAAGCCAGTGGCGCGGCGCACCGAGCAGGAGATCTACGCGAAGCTGAAACTTGACTACGTCCCGCCCGAACTGCGCGAGAACAATGGTGAGATTGCCGCCGCCGAAGCGCACAAACTGCCGCAATTGATCGAGCTTGCAGACATGAAAGGCGACCCTCACATGCATACCACGGCCAGCGATGGAAAGAACTCCATCGAAGAAATGGCCGAGGCGGCTCGCAAGCTAGGCCACCAGTACATCGCCCTCACGGACCATTCGAAAGCCGTCACCGTGGCGAACGGCCTCGACGAGAAGCGCATGGCGGCACACATCCAGAAAATCCGTGCGGCGAATGGTCAGGGACTGGGAATTCATTTATTCGCCGGCTCAGAGGTCGACATCCTGAAGAACGGCAGCCTGGATTTCTCCGACGAACTGCTTGCGCAATTGGACGTGGTGGTGTGTTCGGTGCATTCGTACTTCAACCTGGAGCGGTCCGAGATGACCGAACGGATGCTTGCAGCCATCGAGAATCCCTACGCGCAGATTATTGGCCACCCCACTGGACGACTAATCATGCGGCGCGAGCCCCTCGACTACGACATGGAAAAAATCCTGGATGCGTGCGCCAAGCACGGCGTGGCTATGGAGTGCAATTCCTTGCCGGATCGCCTGGATTTGAATGATATTCATCTGCGAATGTGCAAGGAGCGCGGGGTGAAGGTTGTCATTTCGACGGACTCGCACAGTACGCTGAACCTCGCCTTTATCCGGCATGGCGTTAATGTGGCGCGGCGCGGTTGGCTGGAAAAGAAGGATGTGCTCAATACTTTGCCCGCGGAGGAGTTTCAGGCGGCGCTGCGGCCAAAGCCAGGCGCGGCACGGAAGAAGCACGCAGCCCACTCAGCAAAGAAATAGCCACGAGTAGCCGCCAATGCCCAAAGAGAAAAGTTCGTCCAATCCTGAAGATGAGCCTGTGGAGATCAATCCTGACATTCAGGAAGTGATCCGGGAGCACACTAAGGTTGTAAGCGGTCGTGGTCCAAGTGTTGCCAAGGAGGCGCAAAGAAAGAGGATGATCGTCAAGGCTGCGCTGAGGGCGATTAAAACCAGAGATGAGCGTGCGTTCAGCGCGGAACTGCGGCGCGCCGGTGTGAAGGACGGCTCGTCCGAGTGGAAGAACGCTTGGGAGATTTACCGGTCGGCTTTCGGCCAGCTCTAGCGCCTATTTCTTGGATGTCTTTCAGCCGTTTCTCGCGCTCTTCTTCGGAGAATTGCTGGAGGGATGCATACATGATCTCGGCAATTTCTTCGGCGGCCTTCTTTTGTTTTGCTTGGACGCTCATGCTTCTATGATACCCAATTTTAGCCATACCGGAGTAAATTGCTCAAGATTTGTCGGCCCCTGAGATCCGAGAGTCAGTACACCTCTTTCAGGGGGCAGGGGCCTCGTCGGACGAGGCGGACATGGTTGCGTCTGTTAGGGCAGGCTGCCTCCCAGGCGGGCTGGGGCCAGGAGAAACGGAACATTTTGACTCTGGGTGTCGTACTTACTGTTAGAACGCCATGTTACGGAGGCTTTGAGCCATGAGTCTGCTTGCTAACCGCAATACTGCTATCCGGTTGGGGATTGCCTGTGCTGCGCTGCTCGTTGCGGTCGCCTTAGCGCCGCGGGCCAGCGCGACCGACTGGAGCAAGAACTACACCGTGTCTGGACGCGCCAATGTGCGCATAGATACGAATGATGGCGGGGTGCGCGTCAGTACGAGCGATAGCAAGACGGTGGAGTTTCGCGTTGAATATGAGGGCTATGAGCTGGACAAGAATTTGCACATTGAGACGCGCCAGGACGGGGATAAAGTGGAATTGGTGGCGCGGGTCACGGGCCATTGGGGATTTTCATGGGGTACGCACGGGCGGCGGCTGCGGATTGAGGTGCGGATGCCGAAAGATGCTGATTTGAATGCACATACGGGCGACGGGTCGGTGGAAGCCAGCGCGATTAATGGAAATGTGACCGTACAGACGGGTGACGGATCGATCAGAGCAAATTCGCTGACGGGGACCATCGATCTCCATACCAACGATGGCAGCATCAACGTGGATACCCTGAAGGGCGACATGCGGTTGCATACCGGGGACGGCTCGATTGAGGCGCGCCAGTTGGATGGGAAGCTGGACGCTGACAGCGGGGACGGGCATGTGAGGATCGCGGGACGGTTCGACGCATTGAACATCAAGACTGGTGATGGGAGTGTGGACACGCACGTACTGGCGGGATCTAAGATGGCTAGTAGCTGGAACATACGGACGGGGGACGGTAGCGTGGACCTGTCTCTTCCGGGCGACTTCCAGGCGAATATTGATGCCAGCACTGGGGATGGACACATCAGCGTGGGGTTGCCGGTGACGGTCGAGGGGACATTCAGCAACTCGCAGCTTCACGGAAAGATGAATGGCGGGGGGCAGTCCTTGACGGTGCATACGGGGGATGGATCAATCCGGCTGAGTAAGGCATAACTGGCTGGGTCTCTTGCGGGCTTCCGTTTCGATCTGGAGAGGAATTGCTGCGCTGTAACCGGGTACTAGAACTGGAAGAAAGTGCGTTGTGTCTGACACTTGTCCACTCTTGGCTACAGAATTTCATACATTCTCGATGTAGGTTATTGATAAGACAAAGGTTGAGTTTGGAAGCCGGCCTGCCCTTCTTTTTCGTGTGGTCAGAAGGGAGTTTCCCGTGGTTGTCGTCATCCTTTCGTTTGCAATGGTGGCTTTGGTTTCTCTCACAATCGCCAGTTCGATTTCTTCTATGAACCGCCGTCGCGGATACTGATCTAGCCCCCACCCTTCTGTCGGAAGGCGGGGTGAGTCTAATCCGTGACCTGAGTTGGTTCCCTGCTGCACTTTGTGGTTCCCGAATATTGATCTTATCGGTCTACCCATTGGACGCCTTTGTGTTCTGGAGCATAATCAAGCCTCCAGAGACGAGTTCATGAAGAGACCCACATCTGCGGACAAAGCTGCACCTATGTCGGGGGCAACTCCACAGCCCGGTGTGCTGGGACTTTCGCGGGCGCAGGGTTGGGGGATTCTTTTTTTCATCTACACTGCTCTGTTCGTGCTCGAGTTCGGCTACCGTTATCTCGACGATCTTTCCAGACAGCGGCCGGGAACCTTTGCCGTGCGCTTTCTGGAGGAGTTCACCGGGGTCTTTACCGTTTTCCTACTTCTGCCGCTGGTTTTGCGTATGGCGGACTTCTATCTATTCAAAGTTAAGGGCTGGGCGCGTCAAGTTGCATTCCATTTGGTTGCGGCGGTGGGATTTTCTTTTCTGCACACGAGTTTGATGGCGCTCAGCCGCTGGCTGATCGCTCCGTTGACGGGACTCGGGCACTACAACTACGGAGTCATGATTTTCCGATATCCGATGGAGCTGTCCAATGATTTGATGGGTTATACGGTTATCGTGCTGGTGTACTACTTTTTTGAGCGGCTGCGGATCGCGCAAGCGCAGCAGCTTGCCGCGGCGGAGTTGCAGGCTAAATTGGCGCAGGCGCAGCTGGATAATTTGCGCCTACAGTTGCAGCCGCATTTTCTGTTTAACACTCTGAACACGATTTCTTCGGTGATGTATGAAGATGTCCCAGCGGCTGACGCCATGCTGACGCAATTGAGCGATTTGCTGCGGTTGACTTTGCGGACGGCGAACTCGCATGAGATTCCTTTGGCGCAGGAGCTGGAGATAACGCGGCTTTATTTGCAAATTATGCAGAAGCGCTTTGAATCGAATCTACGGGTGACTTATTCCGTGGAGTCGGAGCTGGAGAATTCGCTTGTCCCTCAGTTGATTCTGCAGCCGCTGGTGGAAAATTCCTTGCGGCATGGGTTGAAGGATGACGGCGCTGGGATAGATATATCGATTGCCGCGCGGCGCGAAAATGGTTCGCTGATTCTTGCGGTTTCCGATACGGGCGCAGGTCTTGGATCCCAAGGAGCTGAGGCGGCGATGAATCGAGGCGTGGGGCTGGCCAATATACGGGGCCGGTTGGAGCAGCTTTACGGGGCGGACCAAGAATTTGCGATAGCGAACCGTCTGGCTGGCGGTACGGAAGTGACCTTGAGGGTTCCGTTTCATTTGGGGGACCTTCGTATTTAACCAGACGGTTAAATATGTTGCTGATCCGCGGCCAGTCCAAAAATGGTGTAATCGTCAACGACTACCGTCTTCCAAGGATTTAGACCTTTGAGAACGTTAGGGAGAGTGGTTTCAGTCGTTTATTCGCGCATTTAGTTGATTGCATGGATCCCGCTAACACACTTCAGGTATTGGTGGTCGATGATGAAGCGCCCGCGCGGCGCAAGATTCTGCGGCTATTGCGGCAGGAGGCGGGTGTGCGGGTGGTCGGCGAAGCGGGCGGGGCGGAATCCGCGATCGCCGCGATCGGGAAGCATCGCCCTGATCTGGTTTTCCTGGATGTGCAGATGCCGGGTGTGGATGGCTTTGGAGTCGTGCAAGCGATCCCCGAGAAGGAAATGCCGCGCTTTGTTTTTGTGACGGCGCATGATCAGTACGCTTTGCGGGCCTTCGAGGTACATGCGTTTGACTATCTGCTGAAGCCTTTCGGCGAAGAGCGGTTCCGGACGGTGTTGCGGCGCGCGCGGGATCAGAATGCAAAATCGAATAATGGATTCGCTTCGCGGATTCAGGATCTGCTACGTCAATTGCAGCGCGAACGGTCTTTTCCGGATAGATTGCTGGTGCACGAGAACGCGCGTGCTCATTTTGTATCGATCCGGGATATAGCGTGGATAGAAGCTGACCGGAACTATGTGATATTGCATTGCGGGGCGAAGACGCACACTTTACGCGGAACTTTGGAATCTCTTACGGGCACGCTCGACCCGAAGATTTTTGTGCGCATCAACCGCGGGAGTTTGGTTCGGCTGGATGCGATCCGCGAGCTGCTGCCGTGGTTTCACGGCGAGTACAAGGTTATTTTGAAGGACTCGACGGAATTGCGATGGAGCCGGCGATACGTGAAGGAGCGGCCTGAGTTGCTGAAACTGAATTGAAATTGCCTGCGGCGCGGCCGGAAGGCCCGGTTGTCCCTGCCCTAGGCCCGTTCGTCCCAAGTGCTTTGATGCTCAACAACTTCTCGCGATAATTGTTTCACTATGGAAAACAAAAAACTTTTTTGCTTTTCTGCGTGGACTCCCCTGCTCTCCTTTTTGCTTTTGTTTCCGTCGTTCTCGATGGCGCAATCGGTTCCAGACGCCGGTTGGCCGAACTATGGCAACGATCCGGGCGGGACACGCTACTCGGCTGCAAAGCAGATTGACCGCGGGAATGTGGCTCAGCTGCAGGTGGCGTGGACGTATCGAACGGGGGCGTTGCCTTACGACGAGGAGCTGGACAAGAAAGCGGCATTTGAAGCCACACCTATATTGATTGACGGGAAACTTTTTTTGAGTACGCCTTACGATCACGTGCTTGCTTTGAACGCGATGAGCGGAGCGAAGATTTGGGAGTTCGATCCGAAGTTGGAACATCCGTACGGGTTCTCCGAAGTGACGTCGCGAGGCGTTTCGGCGTGGCGCGATGCGTCCGCGAAAGTAGGCAAAGCCTGTGCCCTCCGAATTCTTATTGGCACGCTCGACGCGCGACTGATTGCGTTGGATGGCGACACTGGCAAGCCATGCGTTGATTTTGGAACCAGCGGCGAGGTTGACCTGACGACCGAGGTCAAGATACGCGACCCGGGCGATTACCAAGTGACTTCCGCTCCCGCGATCTACAAGGATTTGGTCATTACCGGCTCCTCGGAGGGAGACAACCGGGCGGTTACTTTGGAACGTGGGATTGTGCGGGCGTTCGACGTCCGAACGGGCAAACTTCGGTGGACTTGGGATCCTATAGCTCCGTGGGCTTATCAGAATACGCCGCGCACAGGTGCGGGCAATGCTTGGTCGACGATTTCTGTCGATGCTACGCGCGATCTCGTGTTCATTCCGACGGGTAGCGCGAGCCCGGACTATTACGGGGGGTTTCGGAAGGGCGATAACAAGTGGGCCAACTCGGTTGTAGCGTTGCGGGCTTCGACCGGCGAATTCGTGTGGGGATTTCAGGTAGTGCACCATGATCTTTGGGATTATGACGTGGCGTCGCAGCCGACGCTTTTTGAGTGGAAAGATGGCACGCCCGCGATTGCGATTACGACGAAGATGGGGCGCGTTTTTGTGCTGAACCGGTTGAATGGGACGCCGCTTTTGCCGGTGGAAGAGCGGCCGGTGATGAAGAGCGACATTCCGGGGGAAGAATCCTGGCCGACGCAGCCGGCTTCGACCATTTCGCTCGTGCCGGAGAAACTGTCGGTCGAAGATGCCTGGGGCAAAGATGATAAAGAGCGCGCGTGGTGCGCGGAGCAAATCAAGGCGGCGCGTTCGGGAGATATTTTCACGCCACCAAGTTTGCAAGGCACGTTGGTGTTTCCTAGCAATGTGGGCGGGGTGAACTGGGGCAGCGCGGCGTACGACCCACAACGGCATTTGCTGTTTGTGGATACGAACCGTCTGCCAATCTTTGTGAAGCTGATTCCGCGAGCCGAGCTTGAGGCGGCGCGCAAGAACGCTACAGACTCCGACCGGTTGCACGGTGAATTCGCGCGGCAAACAGGCGCTCCCTATGCGATGTTTCGCACGCCGCTGCTATCGCCTAGCGGGCTTCCCTGCAATACTCCGCCGTGGGGAACTGTGGCGGCGGTTGACCTATTTGAAGGGAAAAAGGTTTGGGATGTGCCGCTGGGGAGTTTTATTCCGGGGATGAACACCGGGACGATTACTTTGGGCGGCCCAACGGTCACCGCAGGAGGAATTGTTTTTACTTCGGCGGCGATGGATGGATTCCTGCGCGCGTTCGATTCTGAAACGGGTAAGGAAATCTGGAAATACCAGCTTCCAGCGGGTGGGCAGGCTACGCCGATGACTTACAGCATCGGCGGCAAGCAATATTTGGTGATTGCTGCGGGCGGGCACGGGAAGCTGGGGACGAAGCAGGGCGACTACGTCATCGCGCTTACGCTGCCTTAGAAGTGTGAGAAAAACGAATGAGCGCCATTAAACCGCCGAGGCCATTGCCCAAACGCATATGACAGACACATCACTTCAAGCTCCCGCGCCAGTGTCGAAAAATAAATCTTTCTTAGCAAATGGCATGTTGCTCGTCATCGCCATTGCTTTGGCAAAATTCCTGTTTCATTGCTATTTCAACAATCGGTACGGCTATTTCCGGGATGAATTCAACTACATGGATTGCGGCGATCACCTGGCGTGGGGATACGTCGATCAGCCGCCCCTCATTCCCTTCCTGATTCACGTCTGCCGCGCCATTCTGGGAGACCCGCTGCGCAGCATTCGGTTTATTCCAGCACTGGCTTCTTCCCTTCTGGTGGTGCAAACCGCCGCCCTTGCGCGTGAGTTCGGTGGA
>Ga0073928_10001358_pt1 | contig 47609 bp, 46 predicted proteins | sample PaiPotPPA55metaG_FD_76969 | JGI IMG/M metagenome (GOLD analysis project Ga0073928, IMG submission 76969) | Iron sulfur acid spring bacterial and archeal communities from Banff, Canada, to study Microbial Dark Matter (Phase II) - Paint Pots PPA... ...
ACCGCCTCGATGGAGTTTCCCGGCGCGAATTCGCCGGGATTGATAATGCCGACCTGCGGCACATAGAGCGCGCCGGCCACCCCGGCCATGCAGGCCGACAGCGTGAACACGAACAGCTTGTAGCTTTCGACGCGGTAGCCGAGAAACCGCGTGCGGGATTCGGCATCGCGAACCGCGATCAAGACCTTGCCAAGCTTCGAGGTCACCACCGCGCGGCACAACAAAAATCCGACGATCAGCGCAAGACAGCTCAGCGCGAACAGCGCCGCGCGTGTGCCGTCTGCTTGTACGTTAAATCCCAAAATATCCTTGAAATCGGTCAGGCCGTTGTTGCCGCCAAACCCGAAATCGTTGCGGAAGAACGCCAGCAACAAGGCATAGGTCATTGCCTGGGTGATGATCGAGAGATAGACGCCGGTGACGCGGGAGCGGAAGGCCAGCCAGCCGAAGCAGAAAGCCAACAGGCCCGGCACCAGAATGACCATCAGGGCGGCGAACCAGAACATATCGAAGCCGTGCCAATACCACGGCAGTTTCGGATAGTTCAGAAACACCATGAAGTCGGGCAGGATCGGATTGCCGTAGACGCCGCGGCTGCCGATCTGGCGCATCAGATACATGCCCATGGCATAGCCGCCGAGCGCAAAGAAGGCGCCATGGCCCAGCGAGAGGATGCCGCAATAGCCCCAGATCAGGTCGATCGAGAGCGCCAGAATGGCGTAGCAGACATATTTGCCGAACAGCGCCACCAGATAGGTCGGCACCTGCAGCATGGAGCCGGACGGCAGCAGCAGGTTCGACAGCGGGATCAACACGCCGCAGGCGGCGACCACGATCAGGAATACGGTCGCGCTGCGGTCCAGCGAACGCGTGAGCACGTGCGGCATTATGCTTCCACCGCCCGCCCCTTGAGCGCGAACAGGCCGCGCGGGCGTTTCTGAATGAACAGGATGATCAGCACCAGGATGGCGATCTTGCCGAGCACGGCGCCGGCGACCGGCTCGAGGAACTTGTTGGCGATGCCGAGCGTGAACGCGCCGACCAGGGTGCCCCACAAATTGCCGACGCCGCCGAACACCACCACCATGAAGGAGTCGATGATGTAGCTCTGGCCGAGATTGGGGCTGACATTGTCGATCTGCGACAACGCCACGCCGGCGATCCCGGCGATGCCCGAGCCAAGGCCGAAGGTCAGCGCATCGACCCGCGAGGTGGCGATCCCCATCGATGCCGCCATGCGACGGTTCTGCGTCACCGCGCGCATCTCCAGGCCGAGCGCGGTGTAGCGCAGCATGGCGAGCAGAATCACGAACACGGCCATCGTGAAGCAGAGGATCCACAGCCGGTTATAGGTGATCGTGATCTGTCCGAGCTCGAACGCGCCGCTCATCCAGGAGGGGTTGCCGACTTCGCGGTTGGTGGGGCCGAAGGCGCTACGCACTGCCTGTTGCAGCACCAGCGAGAGGCCCCAGGTCGCCAGCAGCGTTTCCAGAGGGCGGCCGTAGAGGAAGCGAATGATCGTTCGTTCGATCACGACCCCGATCGCACCGGCGACGATGAAGGCCAGCGGCACCGCGATCACAAGCGAATAGTCGAACAGGCCCGGATAGCTGGTGCGGATCGCTTCCTGCACCACGAAGGTGGTGTAGGCACCGATCATCACCATCTCGCCATGGGCCATGTTGATGACGCCCATCACGCCGAAGGTGATGGCAAGACCGATCGCGGCGAGCAGCAGCACCGAGCCGAGCGAGACGCCATACCAGGCATTTTGCACGGCCGACCACATCGCGAGATTGCTCTGAATGGCCGAAGTCGCATTGGCCGCGGCACGCGCGATCGCCGGCGGCTGTTCTCCGGTCAGGCCGGTCAGCAGCGCCAGCGCTTCCTGGTCGCCACGCGCCTTGATGGTGGCGATGGCTTCGAGCTTTTCGGCATCGGTGGCATCAGGCTTGAAAAGCAGGATCGCGGCGCGCGCTTCGGTAAAGGCCAGCTTCGCGGCCTTGTTGGTTTCCTTTTGCAGCGCGCCGTCGACGACAGGCAGCATCGTCTCGTCATGGGTCTTGAAAACCGACTGCGCGGCCGCGACCCGCTTGACGGGATCGGGCGACAGCAGGGTCAGGCCGCCGAGGGCGGCCTCGACGCTGCGGCGCAGGCGGTTGTTGAGGCGCACGGCGGCCGCATTGTCCGGCAGCTTGTCGACCGCCGCGCCGGTTGCGGCGTCGATGATCTTGCCGTCCGCTTGCGTGACATAGACGCTCTTGGTGTCGGGATCGGCCGACAGCCGGCCATCCTGGAGCGCGCTGATGATAGGAAAGGCGAGCGGATTGCCCGATGTCGCAACGACACCGATGGCCTCTTCGGTGTCCGAGAACTCGTCATTGGTGAATTTGGCGACCGCATCCTCGAATGGCCCGGCGAACGCCGGCAAGGCGAGGGTGGCGATCAAAAGGACGGAGAGGACAAGCGCGCGAACACGGTCAAAAACATTGGCTACCACTGGACGACCCCGGCAGAATCAGTGGGAAGGCGGCGACATCGCCGCCCTCCAGGTCTCGTGGATTAATTTCCTTAGTCTAGCACGATCGCGCGGCAAACGCCTCGCGTTTGCCGCCATTTTGACGATCATGCTGCCGTTTTCAGGAGCCCTGACCGCCGCACTTGTTGGTCTTGGTGTTGTAGTTGCCGCACTTCTTGCCGACCCAGTCGCCGATCAGGTCCTTGGAATCCGGCAGCTCCTTCGACCAGGCGTCGCCGGCAACCAGACCGGGTGTTTTCCACACCACGTCGAACTGGCCATTGGCTTTGATTTCGCCAATGAACACCGGCTTGGTGATGTGGTGGTTCGGCAGCAACTTCGAGATGCCGCCGGTCAGGTTCGGCGTCTCTGTGCCGGGCAACGCGTCGATCACCTTGTCTGCATCGACCGACTTCGCCTTTTCGACCGCCTTCACCCACATGTTGAAGCCGATATAGGTCGCTTCCATCGGATCGTTGGTCGTGCGCTTCGGGTTCTTGGTGTAGGCCTGCCAGTCCTTGATGAACTTCTCGTTCGCCGGCGTCTTGATCGACTCGAAGTAGTTCCAGGCCGCGAGATGGCCGAGCAGCGGCTTGGTGTCGATGCCGGCGAGTTCCTCTTCACCGACCGAGAACGCGACCACCGGAATGTCGGTCGCCTTGATGCCCTGGTTGCCGAGCTCCTTGTAGAACGGAACGTTGGCGTCGCCGTTGATGGTGGAAACCACCGCGGTCTTCTTGCCGGCCGAGCCGAACTTCTTGATGTCGGCCACGATGGTCTGCCAGTCGCTATGACCGAACGGGGTATAATTGATCATGATGTCGTCCTGGGCGACACCCTTCGACTTCAGATAGGCTTCGAGGATCTTGTTGGTGGTGCGCGGATAGACGTAGTCGGTGCCGGCCAGCACCCAGCGCTTTACCTTCTCGTCTTTCATCAGGTAGTCGACCGCAGGGATCGCCTGCTGGTTCGGCGCGGCTCCGGTGTAGAACACGTTGCGCTCGCTCTCCTCACCCTCGTACTGCACCGGGTAGAACAGGATGTTGTTCAGCTCCTTGAAGACCGGGAGCACGGATTTGCGCGAGACCGAAGTCCAGCAGCCGAACACCACGGCGACCTTGTCCTTGGTGATCAGCTCGCGGGCTTTCTCCGCGAACAGGGGCCAGTTCGACGCGGGATCGACGACGACAGCCTCCAGCTTCTTGCCAAGCACGCCGCCCTTCTTGTTCTGCTCATCGATCATGAACAGGACCGTATCCTTTAGCGTGGTCTCGCTGATTGCCATGGTGCCCGACAGCGAGTGAAGGACGCCGATCTTGATGGTGTCGTCAGCTGCTTTCGCGGTCGAGAACGCGGCCAAGCCCAAAACCAGCCCGGCGGTCGCCGCGAGCCAGCGGCGGCGGCTCAGCGCCGTTATGTCGTGAGTGAATTGTGTAAGCATGAAATGTCTCTCCCTGACGCAGGCATGAAACGCTAGGAAACGGCCCCACGGCCGCCTGCGTTAACAGAATCGCAAGAACCATGCCACGGTGCTTCAAGGGTATAACTGCATGGCTTTGTTGAAGAATTCGGCGTAGCCGGCCAGCAAGATCTGAATAATGCCCGATATTTAGGCTAAAAAAATGTATGCCTCGCTTGCAAAATGTCTAATTCTTAAGCAAATACAGCGAGGGCCTAGACCACTGGCACAAATTTTTGGCACCTCCTCCCCAGAATTGGACGCGCCATCGGGCCGCACATTAAGCCTTTGCGCCGGTTTTTGACCGCCCGAGGGATGAGTTCCACAATTCACCTTGAAAGCGCCGTGTTCGTGTTCCATATGTGCTGGACGACCCCGGATTCATCGGGTCACTGCGAGCCGCGTGTTCTGAGCCCGTCCAACGGTTTCTGGCTTGCCCCTTCAGCTAACCAAAACCGACGCCCCAAACACGCGGGTGTCCCAGACACCTCCTCGCGCGCGCCTGGCTAGCATTGTCGGGCGCCTGCCTTTCACAATGGAAAGTACCCACCTTTTGACCTCCTTTCAGGATTTCGGCCTCGCCGATCCCATCTCGCGTGCGCTCAAAGAAGAGAATTATCTAACGCCCACGCCCATCCAGGCTCAAACCATCCCCCTCGCACTCACCGGCCGTGACGTGGTCGGCATTGCCCAGACCGGTACCGGCAAGACCGCGGCGTTCGCGCTGCCGATCCTGCACCGCATTCTGGAAAATCGCATCAAGCCGCAGCCCAAGAACTGCCGCGTGCTCGTTCTCAGCCCCACCCGTGAATTGTCGGGGCAGATTCTTGACAGTTTCAACGCCTATGGCCGCCATATTCGCCTGACCTCGGCGCTGGCGATCGGTGGCGTTCCGATGGGACGCCAGGTCCGCTCGATCATGCCGGGCGTCGAAGTCTTGGTGGCCACGCCGGGCCGCCTGCTCGATCTCGTGCAAAGCAACGGGCTGAAGCTCGGACAGGTCGAGTTCCTCGTGCTCGACGAGGCCGACCGCATGCTCGACATGGGCTTCATCAACGACATCCGCAAAATCGTCGGCAAATTGCCGGTCCGGCGGCAGACGTTGTTCTTTTCGGCGACGATGCCGAAGGATATCGCCGAACTCGCCGAAGCGATGCTGCGTGACCCGGCGCGGGTGGCGGTGACGCCGGTCGCCTCGACGGTCGAGCGCATCACCCAGCGCATCATCCAGGTCGATCACTCGGCCAAGCCCGCTCTGCTGGCGCAGCTGTTGAAGCAGGAGCAGGTCAGCCGCGCGCTGATCTTTACCCGCACCAAGCATGGCGCCGACAAGGTGGTGAAGGGCCTCGCAAGGGCCGGCATCACCGCCGACGCCATTCACGGCAACAAGTCGCAAAATCACCGCGAGCGGGTGCTGGCGGCATTCCGCGCCGGCGAGATCCTCACGCTGGTCGCCACCGACATTGCCGCCCGCGGCATTGACGTCGACGGCATCAGCCATGTGGTGAATTTCGATCTTCCCAACGTACCCGAGACCTACGTCCATCGCATCGGCCGCACCGCGCGCGCCGGCGCCGAAGGCGTCGCGATCTCGCTCGTCGCGGGGGGCGAGGAGATGGCGTATCTGCGCGACATCGAGAAATTGATCCGCATCGCGCTGCCGAGGGAAGACCGCCGCACGCCCGGTCATCGCGATGCCGCGCCGGCGCCGGCGCAAAATCGTGGCGGGCGATCTGCATCGGCACCGCGCGTGCACGCGGGACGCGCGCATGACGCGGCGCCCGGATCGAAAGGCCCTCGCCGCGGCCGCCGTCCTGGTGGTAATAATGGCGCTCCGCCAGCCAACCGGCACGAGGTCAACCGGCAGGAGCCGCTTCGTCCGTCACAAGGCAGCGTCAAGGCTGAAGGGATGCAGGGCGTCGCTTTTTTACACCGCGAAAGCCGTCCCAATACCCGACCCAACCGCACTCAACGGCCACGCTAGCCGTCGATCGACCTGGAGATAAACATGGCTAAAGAAGAGCTGATCCAGTTCGAAGGACTGGTCACCGAAATCCTCCCCGATGCCCGTTACCGCGTCCAGCTGGACGCCGGACACGAGATCGTCGCCTACACCGCCGGCAAGATGAAAAAGAACCGGATCAAGACGCTGGCGGGTGACCGGGTGACGATCGAGATGTCGCCCTACGATCTGGAAAAAGGCCGGCTGATCTTCCGTCACAAGGACGAGCGTCCGGGCGGCGGCGGCGGCCCGCGCGGCGCTCCGCCACGCGGCCAATTCCGCCGCAGGTAAGCGCCGGCGCGGCCTTGCGAAATAGCGCATGTTGAGAAACATCTCGACGCCGACAGCAGCCTGCCGTCGCAACCCCGGACGCGATCGAAAAATCGCGCATGTCAGGATTGTTTCGGGGGCTCTTTTGGAATAATATGACCTTAATCGATTTTCGGCCGGACGACATTAGCTATCCACCGGTACAGCCGGTTTAGACGCTGACGACCCTTCCAAAAATTCGATCTCACCAGCCCGCCGAAAAAAGTGGGTTTCTACTATACCTATCTTGAGAAGGGACTATCCCCGTGAGCATGGGAACCGTGAAGTGGTTTAACGCGACCAAGGGCTTCGGCTTTATCCAGCCGGATGACGGCGGCAACGACGTGTTCGTGCACATCAGCGCCGTCGAACGCGCCGGACTTGGAACACTGCGTGAAGGCCAGAAGATCAGCTACGAGATCGTGGCGGATCGCCGTTCTGGCAAGTCTTCGGCCGACAATCTTCGCGCCGCCGGCTAAGCGAATTTCGCTCGGTCCTGCCGGCAAGCCGGCGACTGCGAAATTCTATCCGCACTTAATAGGAAGAGGCCGCGCCCACCGCGCGGCCTTTTCTGTTGCGCAACAGCACGCAATCGGGATCAGGACGTCGTCGGGCAGGAGGGGGTGGGAGTTGAAGGGGGGAGGAGAGGACTATTAGTAGGATAGATCAAACAAACGACCTGACGCGGCCGAGTGAAGGCCACGTCGCGCAGAGTAACCGCTGCCATCTGGTAGCCGACCGTGGGTGTGTAGAGATAGCTGACTTCGCTCCAGATCAGATAGGTATGCGGAGTCAGAAGCGTCGGCGGCACACTGGTCGTCACGACGTCGCCCGGCTTGTGGAGCGACGTCGCCAGCGTTGCCTGCGTGGCGGCGTCGCTCGAGATGGTTGCCGCCTCGCTCCATTGAATCGTCGCTTTGCCGTTGACGTCGATATAGATCTCCGAAACCGTGGCATTTGTGGGCATCGCCGAATAAGGCTGGAAAATCGAGATGCTGGCGCTGAAGACGTTTTGCAAATAGCTGTCGGTCACGATCGCGTATATTGCTTGAGGCACCTTCGACGGCGCTTGAGACGTCAGGTCGGACAGCGTCCTCGCCACCAGGGTTACCTTGCGGTCCACCGCCACGCCGGATGAAAATTCGACGACGCCAAAGAACATCATCAGCATGAGCGGGACGATCAGGGCAAATTCCACCGCCGCGAGACCGCGGCGATCCCTGAGCATATCCAGGGCGGACCGCAGCATGCGAAATCCAATCCGTGACGTTGGGGCTGTCTTCATCGCTGCTGCCTCAATAGGGCTCGTTTTGGAACGCGGCGGTCGCAACCAGCAGCCGCTGATTGCCGGAAGATAAATTGGCGATGTTGTACCCAAGTCCGGTGACGAAGAGCGGCCATTTATAGAAAAACCGCACCACAACAATGTCTCCGGGTCCGCCGGGGCTGTAAGTAAGCGTGCTTGGGTCGAAACTGCCGTTAACGATCTGGCTGTTGATGACCACGCTCGAAAATGACGAATAGCTTTTCACATCGACGAAAAGGTTGGAGCAGTTGAACAGGACGAGGGGAGGCGCCGGCGGGGGAGGGCAGACGACATTGCTCGTGAAAGTCGGCCCGTCGGGGTAGTTATTAACCTGCGCTTGCCCCGTCAGAACCTGGCGCGCGGCATTTTGGGTTATGCTCTCAAGCACCTGGTTGGCAAAAAACATGATGCCGGTTTCGATAATCGCAAACAGCAGCGCAAAGAAAACCGGCGCGACCAGGGCGAATTCAACGGCGGCCGAACCCCGGCGGTTACGTCGGAATCGGCGAAAAATCCTCCTGGCGGCGGCGGTTGAAGCAGCGGGTGACGACATCGAGGAAACCCCCACACGGCAGCAATTGTGCGACTGCCGAGAAGTAGCTGAAACTGATTGTTGAAGTGTTTCGCCGGTTCGAAGCAGGACGACCCGTTTCGTTAACCGGGTGTTCATCATTTCCTGAACAGCGCCGCGTCCGAGCCGGAACGTCGTCTGCCCGCCGCCCTGGCATCAAGGCTCTATTGCTTGGAAGCCGCGGCGCCGCCGGCCGAGCTGCTGAGCGTACCGGCCTGGTCCATCGCCGCCTTGAAGTAGTTGTCGCCGTCACCAAGGGTGATGCGCCGCTGGCAAATCGGCCTGCAGCTATATGATTCGCGATCGACGCCGCGATACACGGTGATGAGCTGGTCGGTCGGACCTTCGACCTGAATGACGCGATCCACCAGCACCTCGCCGCTACGGTCCATCGCAATGAAATTGGTTGCGCCATAGCCCTTGCCGGTCACGACGATCACTCCGCCGGCTTGCAGGGCGACGTCCGCAATCAGCGGATTTCCGACGACGATGGTGGCGACGCGGGCGGGAAGTTTGACGAGCCTTGCCTGATCGACATTGACCGCGATGGAGTCGGCCGAGGGTTCGGCAAGGACGGCTAGCGGCCACAACAGCATTCCAGCCGCCAGCGACCGGAATGCAAAACGCGCGCGCACGAAGGTGCGCAAGGACCTGAGCGACATACAATACCCCGGGGCGTTGACAAGCCGGCTAAAGCGATACGCAGCGGAACCGGCGCCCGACGGGGCAAATCTGACGTCAATGTGTGAACGAACTGCAAACGGAAGCGAGATTCTCTCCCGGCAGGCCGGCGCACCCCCTATTGGCGAAACGGATAGGCCAGCTGTCCGACAATCTCGGAGGGAATCCCTTGACCGTCGGTACCGTAATTCTCCGGGAGTCTGTTTTGCGGCATCCGAAAGGTTCCAAAAAGGATATCCCAGATCGGAAACGTCCCGGCAAAGTTGGTATTGCCGCCCTCTTCCAGCGGCGTGTGATGCCAGCGGTGGAAGACCGGCGTTGCCAGCACATACTTGAACGGGCCAAGCGTCCAGTTGAGATTGGCGTGAACGAACGCCGAATGGAATGTCGTGAATGGCCCGACCCACAGCATGATGTTGGGCGAAATGCCGGCCATCAGCAATATCACGTCGACGGCAATGGTTCCGAGGAACAGGTTTGCCGGGTGGAATCGCGCCGCCGAAATCCAGTCCAGTTCTTCAGACGAATGATGGATCGCGTGATACTTCCAGAACCCGCCGCCGTGAAACAGCCGGTGCAGCCAGTACAGCATGAAGTCGGACAAAGCCAGGAACAGCAGCCCCTGCAGCCACAGCGGCAATTGGGACAGAGGACCGTGGCCATTGTCGTAAAACGCAATCAATTCGTCGGCGTCGTGAATCTTGAAGACCACGCCGGCGCCAAGCACCAGCAGCCCGATCCGCAGCACCCGCGCGAACAATGGAACAAAAAACCAGTAACAGATGTCCGTGACGAGTTCACGCTTGCGCCACCACGGCGTCCCGGGATTGCAGGCCCAGAAATGGGTCAGCACCGAGAATACCAAAGCCAGCACAATCGTGATGGGCACCACCTTGGCGATCGTCTGGCCCAGCATCTCGACGACTTCCAGGACTAGATTGGACATGGCGGGCCTCGTCTGATCGGGTCTTTTAGGGGTACGCCCCGCTGCTTAAGGAGCCGTAAACCAGAACGCGCGACACCGCTCGCCGGCCTTCTGCATCCAGAGCGAAATCGCGCGACCGGGCTCTACCGCATTGTACGAAATGCCTTAATTCCAAATTTACTCTGCTGAAGAACTGCCAGTTCCAGCGATGTTTGCGCGATCGAATTAACCGCGCCGCAATTGTCCGACCCTAGGGTGGCGACATGGTCACGGTGCTGAGAACGCCGGCGAGACCACAGTTAGTTCGACCAGCCACGTGTTCACATGGAGTTACCTATGAAGAATCTGATTGCGCGTTTCGTGAAGGACGAGTCCGGCGCTACCGCCATCGAATACGGCTTGATTGCAGCCGGCATTTCGCTCGCGATTATCGCCGTCGTTAACGGCCTCGGCAGCAACCTGAACACCAAGTTCAGCACGATCAACAGCTCGCTGAAATAAGCGGCTGTTTTCGGACCGGAAGCAGGGCCCCGGGATTACCGGGGCCCTTTTTTCATGCCGTTACCGGGCTCAGCGCACACCAACGGCATGGCGATGCCGATGCCGCGGGGCAGAATCCCTTTGTTAACCCGGGCCGTGATAGGTTTTTCGCGGGTGGGCAATCAGCCTGACGGCGAGTTCGCGGGCTGAAACCGGTGCGGTCCTTCATCAACACGCGAACAGCGACGGTCCTGGATTTGTCCGCCGGATGATTGCGCGCCGAAACTTCGAGACATGGGCTGTGGTCCTGGGTTCGTTGTTGGCGGGCGCTGCCTACGCCTGGTTTGCAGGCGAGGACATCAACTGGGATTGGCGCAACTATCACGAGTATGGCGCATTCGCCCTGATCAATGGACGTTTCGATCAGGACGTCGCACCCAGCGGCTTTCAAACCTTCCTGAATCCTCTCCCCTATCTTCCCGCCTATCTCCTGCGTCACCATGTGACGGCGCCGTACTGGGGAATGCTGCTCGGCGCCCTTCAAGGTCTCAACCTGGCGCTGATCTATTGGCTCTCGCGCACGGCTTTGGGTGGTGCGGCCAATGGATGGACGCTCGCGGCAGCAATGGTTATCGCAGCCTTCGGTCCGATGACGCTCTCCGAAGTCGGAACCAGCTTTGCTGACCTGTTGACTGCCCTGCCTGTCATCGCTGGTGTCGGCCTGATGCTGTCGGCGAACGCGCGGCATCAATCACGCTTCGTCATCGCCGGGGTGCTGATCGGCGCGGCGGTAGGCTTGAAGCTGACCAACATGGTTTTCTTCCTTGCGGCGGCGGCATCCCTGCTGTACGCGGCACGACCGATGGTGGCGCTTTGCTGTTTCGCGGCGGGGGGCGCGGTCGGCGCGCTCGGCACCGGCGGAGCGTGGGCCTGGACGCTGTGGCAGGAGTTCGGCAACCCTGTCTTTCCGTTTTACAACGCGATTTTTCGCTCTCCGGAAGCCGCATATGAATCGTTCGCCGACCTGCGCTTCATGCCGCACAACTGGTGGGAAGCGCTCGCCTATCCATTTTACTGGGCGATCGGCGACTATCGCTCGTCTGAGTGGCCCTTTCGGGATCCACGCTTCGCCATCGTGTTCGTGCTGCTTGCGGCAAGCGCGGGCACCGGCTTGTTGTACCGGCTGCGAATGTTCACGCGGCGGGACAAGCAGTTGCTGCTTTTTTTCCTGGCCGCTTACGTCGTGTGGCTGTGGGAGTTTTCCATTCATCGCTACGCGGTGGTTCTGGAATTGCTCTGCGCGCCGCTCACCGTGCTGTTACTCTGGCGCTTGTCTGGTGCCCTGCCGCGCAAGCCCTTTGAGACGAGGCGGCCAGCTTGGGCCAGTTTCGTCACAGCCGGTCTTGCCGTTGCCATCGCGTTGTGGTCGCAACCCGCCGATTGGTTACGGCGCCCGTGGTCTGATCCCTACCAACCGCAGCTTCCGCAGGAGCTTTCCAACGCCGCAACTTATCTCGTGATCGAGAAGCCCCTGGGATACCTTGTGCCGCTGCTCGGCTCCGGCTCGCGGGCCTATCAACTCTCGGACATCTTGATGCCGATCGCGCCGGGAGGATCGCTGGATCATCGCATACGCGCCGGTCTCGTCCATCCGCTACCGGGCGGCGTCTGGGCATTGCACCTGCGCGGCAGTCCGCCGCGGCAATGTCTGCTCGAGAACTTCGGTTGGGAGATCGATACCTCGCGCGCTTGTGTCCCTATTTCGGGGGCCGACGGCTTCGATGTCGAGGCCTGTCGGCTGCACCCGTCAGTACAAGCCAAAAGCCGGGTCAGCACCTGCTGATCGCTGCTCAGGCTGGTGGGGTCATACAGCGTCCTACTTCCAGCCCCGACCGAATTAATTAAGCCGAAAAGTCCTCAGTTAATCCAGTGTTAGACGTTTCGGGAAAAGGTGACGGCTACCGGCTCGCGGCAAGCACACGATCGAGGCCGGCGACGCTGAAATCTTCCCTCGTTCGCCTTCCATCTGTTCCAGTTGAGCATGAGTATGCGTAAATCCGCTTCGGCCGCGGCTAATAAAAAGGTTCCGGCCAGCCGCTCGCCTGCTGCACCGACGGAATTGGTTTGCCTCGGGCTGATGCTGGCGCTTTTCGTCCTCGCCGTCCGTATTGTCAGCACCTGGTGAGCCTGCCATTTCCCGATTGTTCACTTCTGAACGCTAGACTCGGGCGATCTTCCGACCTCTGGTCAGCATCACAGGCCGCATAAACCCATGATCCTCGACGTTGCACGCCTGCTGCTGTTTCCGGCCCTGATGGCGTTCGCGGCGGCGAGTGACCTCTTCACCATGACCATTTCGAACCGGGTATCGCTGGCGTTGGCGGCAGGCTTCCTGGCTCTGGCCCTGCTGAGCGGCATGGAATTTTCCGATATCCTCTCGCATCTGGGTGCCGGCGCCGCCGTACTCACGGTGGCTTTCGTCTGCTTTGCCCTGGGCTGGGTCGGCGGCGGGGACGCCAAGGTGGCGGCCGGTGCGGCGCTTTGGTTCGGCTTCGGTCATCTGCTGGACTATCTGGTCTATGCCTCATTGTTCGGCGGCGTCCTGACGCTGTTGCTGCTCCAGTTCCGGCAATGGCCATTGCCTTACCCGCTGGCCGGCCAGGCGTGGCTGCTCAAACTTCACGCCAAGGAGAGCGGAATCCCCTACGGCATCGCGCTCGCCATCGGCGCATTGGTGATCTACCCGGAGACGGATTGGATCAAGGCGGTCGACCTGACGCACTTCGCCATTCGCTGATCGCCCCAGAGGTAAACCCGCCGTTAAGGCGATTTAGATACGCCTCATTAACCATGCTTTGACGAATAGCTGGTCAACTCCCATCACGGCGGCGGAAGCGTCGCAAGCGTAATGTGGAAAGTGAAGCGTATGAATACCGCACGCATTGTCGTCCTGACCATCGCTGTCGGTGCCGGCGGCGTCGCGGCATATCTTGCGAGTGGATCGGACAACAAGCCGCTTCCGGCGGAGCCGGTCGCGCAACTGCAGACCGTCGACGTGCTGGTGGCCAAATCCGATATCGGCCTTGGCCAGACGGTCACCCAGAACGAACTGCAATGGCAGACCTGGCCGGCGTCATCGGCCAGCAATACCTTCATTCGCCGCAATGAACGCCCGGACGCGACCACCCAGATCGCCGGCTCGATCGCACGCGCGCCCTTCATCGCGGGCGAACCGATCCGCGAGGTCAAACTGGTCAAGGCCGCGGGATCGGGCTTCATGGCGGCGATCCTGCCCACCGGCATGCGCGCCGTCTCGACCGAGATTTCGGCGGAGAGCGGCGCCGGCGGCTTCATTCTGCCTAACGACCGGGTCGACGTCATTCTTACCAGGCGCGAGAAGAATCCGAATCCGGATCGCGCTGCTACCCCCGACATCGTGGTCTCGGAAACCATCCTGGCCAATATCCGCATTCTCGCGATCGATCAGGCGCCGAAGGAAAAGGACGGCCAGAACTCCGTCGTCGGCAAGACGGCCACGCTTGAATTGAAGCCCGAGCAAACGGCGATTCTCGCCGCCGCGCGCCAGGCCGGCACGCTGTCGCTGGCGCTGCGCAGCATCGCCGACCTCAACCAGGTCGACATCGGGTCCGATGATCGGGCTCGCCAGCGCGGCAGCGTCAATGTTGTTCGCTACGGCGTTACCAGCCCGACCACGATGCAGAAGTGATCAAAGGATTTAACGATATGAATTGCAGGGGAAATCAGCTGATGCGGAACGTTTTGATCCGCGCCCTGTCGTTTTCGGCCGCCGCGATGGCGCTCAATCCGGCCCTGGCTCCGGCCGTGGCGAGCGACTATCGCCTCGTCGCGCCGGTCGCCGCCGATGGCCAGATGGATGCGCGATTTCTCTCACTCGGCATCGGCAAATCGATCGTGATCGATTTGCCGCGTGACATCAAGGATGTGCTGGTCGCCGACCCGAAGATTGCAAATGCCGTCGTGCGTTCGGCGCAGCGCGCCTACATCATCGGAGCCGCGGTCGGTCAGACCAACATCGTGTTCTTCGATTCCGCGGGCCAGCAGATCGCAGCCTATGACATCGCCGTCAAACGCGACCTCAACGGCTTGCGCGCGGCGCTGAAGCAGACACTGCCGAATTCCGACATTCAGATCGAAGGCCTTGGCGAGGGCGTTATACTTTCCGGTACGGCGGCCAATCCGATCGAGGCACAGCAGGCGGGCGATCTCGCCGCGCGGCTGGCGGGTGGCGCCGACAAGGTCGTCAACTCCATCGCGGTTCGCGGCCGCGATCAGGTGATGTTGAAGGTCACGGTCGCCGAAGTCGCGCGATCGATCATCAAGCAGATGGGCATCGACCTCAGCGGCCAGCTCAATTACGGCACCGCGGTGGTGAACTTCAACAACGCGAACCCGTTCACGGCAACCGGCCAGCCGCTCGTTTCCGGTAATGCCATCACGACGTCGTTCGGCTCGACCCCGTCGGTCAAGGCCACGATACGGGCAATGGAAAGCGCCGGCGTGGTCCGGACCCTGGCGGAGCCCAATCTGACGGCCATCTCCGGCGAGTCGGCAACATTCATCTCCGGCGGCGAATTTCCGATTTCGACCGGCGTGACCTGTCAAACGACGGCCGCGGGCTCTGTCGGGCAGTGCGCGCCATCGATCGCCTTCAAGAAATTCGGCATCTCGCTCAACTTTACGCCGGTCGTGCTCACGGAAGGCCGGATCAGCCTGCGGGTGATGACCGAAGTATCCGAAGTATCGAACGACAACTCGATCAACATCAGCGGGGTCCAGGTTCCGTCCGTCAAAACCCGCCGCGCCGAAACGACGCTCGAAATTCCGTCCGGCGGCTCGATGGCCATGGCCGGCCTGATCCAGGACCAGACCAAACAGGCGATCAATGGGCTTCCCGGTCTTTCGCAGCTGCCTGTCCTGGGCTCGCTGTTCCGCAGCCGCGACTACATCAACAACCAGACCGAACTGATGGTGCTGGTGACGCCCTATATCGTTCGGGCTGTCGCGCAGAAGGACCTGTCGCGCCCGGATGACGGGTTTGCGGCGGCCTCCGATCCGCAGGCGGATCTTCTGGGCAGCATCAATCGGATCTACGGCGTTCCCGGCCGCGTCGAACCGGCCCGGAATTATCGCGGTACCTACGGCTTTATCACTGACTGAGGCGGGACAAGGACGAAAAAGATGACAGCCAAGATACCCGTCCATCGCAAGCGCGCGCTCCGCATTGCTTCAGCGCTTGTCGGTGTGGCCGTCGCGCTCGGCGCGTGCACGCATACCGACGAAGTCGCGACGACAGCGAGCGTTCCTGACGACTACCGGCTGCGGCATCCGATCGCGATCCAGGAGACCGACCGCGCGGTGGTGATTTTCGTCGGCCACGCGCGCGGCGGCCTGTCCGCCGAGCAACGCGCCGACGTGATGGGGCTGGCGCAGGCCTGGCTCCATGAAGGAACCGGCGCGATCGTCGCCGATGTGCCGGTCGGCACGCCCAACGCGCCTCCTGCCGCGGATGCTTTCCGCGAAGTTCAGGCGCTGCTCTCGGCGGCCGGCGTGCCGCCGCGCGGCATCACTGTTCGCCACTACCACCCAGAGGACCCACGCCAGTTGGCAACGATACGATTGAACTATCCGAAAATCTCTGCCGTGGCGGGGCCCTGCGGGCTGTGGCCGGAAGATCTCGGTCCCTCGATCAAGGACAAGAGCTATTTCGAAAACAAGCCGTACTACAATTTCGGATGCGCCTATCAGCGCAATATGGCGGCGATGATCGATAATCCCGCGGACCTCGTTCAACCGCGTCCCGAAACCCCCGCCTATACGATTCGGCGCACGGAGGGCTTTGAGAAGTATCGCAAGGGCACCACGACTGCGACCGCCTATCCCGAATCCGACAAGGCCAAACTGAGCGATACAGGCAAATGATCAGCTACGCGCGCCAGAATCCCGAAGGGCAGCCGGACGCCACCTCGCCGCCCGCGGACGATCATATCGCCCCGGCACCGCGGGTGTCGGTACAGGCCTTTTGCGAGACCGTGGAGACCGCAGCGGCGGTGCAGTCGGCGGGCGAAGACCGACGCCTCGGCAAGGCCCATCTCAAGATTCAGATGGGCGGCATGGCGGCCGCCATCGAAGCCTATCGTAGCGCACCTACTCCGAACGTGATCATTCTCGAGACCGAAGGCCGCAATGACATCCTTACCGGCCTCGATCATCTGGCAACCGTGTGCGATTCCGGAACGCGGGTCATCGTGATCGGCCGGGTCAATGACGTCACGCTTTATCGCGAATTGGTACGCCGCGGCGTCAGCGATTACGTGATTTCGCCGGTCAACGCCCTCGACGTGGTGCGCGCGATCTGCGGGTTGTTTTCCTCGCCGGAAGCCAAGGCCGTCGGCCGCATCATCGCCGTCGTCGGCGCAAAGGGCGGCGTCGGCGCCTCCACCGTCGCGCATAACGTGGCCTGGGCGATCGCACGCGATCTGGCGCTGGATTCCGTGGTAGCCGATCTCGACCTCGCGTTCGGCACCGCCGGTCTCGACTACAATCAAGACCCTCCGCAAGGGATCGCCGATGCGGTGTTTTCGCCCGATCGCGTCGATACGGCGTTCATCGACCGCCTGCTGTCGAAATGCACCGACCATCTCAGCCTGCTGGCGGCGCCGGCGACACTCGACCGGGTCTACGACTTCGGCGCCGAAGCCTTCGACGCGATCTTCGATACGCTTCGCACAACGATGCCGTGCATCGTGCTCGATGTCCCCCACCAATGGTCGGGATGGACCAAGCGCGCCCTGGTGGGCGCGGACGATATCCTGATCGTCGCAGCGCCGGATCTCGCCAACCTGCGCAACACCAAGAACATCTTCGACCTCCTGAAGGCATCGCGGCCCAACGACCGGACACCGCTTTATTGTCTCAATCAGGTCGGCATACCCAAGCGGCCGGAAATCAATTCAGGCGAGTTCGCCAAGGCCATCGAGAGTGAACCGATCGCGTCGATTCCGTTCGACCCGCAAATGTTCGGCTCGGCGGCCAACAACGGCCAGATGATCGCGGAAATCTCCGCGACCCATCGCAGCACCGAAATGTTCCTGCAGATCGCGCAACGGCTGACAGGCCGGGGCGAGACCAAAAAGCCGCGGGGCTCGTTCCTGTCACCCCTGCTCGAGAAACTGCGGTCCAAGTAACTTGACCCGCCTGGAGTATTGTCGTGTTTGGTAAGCGTAGCGGAGCAGAAGGCGATTCGCGGGTTGCGAGGCCCGCCGCAGGCGGGCCGGAACCCTCTTCCGGCAGCGCGTCTGCGGTTTCGCGCATTCCGTCTCCGCCTACCGTTGCTTCCCCGCCGATGTCGCCGGCCAAATCGGCGCCACCTGCGCCCGCTATCGAAGCGCGGCGCTCGGACACCTATTATCAGGTCAAGGCGACGATCTTCGGCGCCCTGATCGAGGCGATCGACCTTGCCCAGCTCGCCAAGCTTGACGGCGAATCGGCGCGCGAGGAAATCCGCGATATCGTCAACGAAATTATCGCGATCAAGAACATCGTCATGTCGATCGCCGAGCAGGAAGAACTGCTCGACGACATCTGCAACGACGTGCTCGGATACGGGCCGCTTGAGCCGCTGCTGTCGCGCGACGACATCTCCGACATCATGGTCAACGGCGCCGGAACGGTGTTTATCGAAGTCGCCGGCCGGATCCAGCGCACCGGAATTCGCTTTCGCGATAATCAGCAATTGCTGAATATCTGCCAGCGCATCGTCAGCCAGGTTGGCCGACGCGTCGACGAATCCTCGCCGATCTGCGACGCCCGCCTCGCCGACGGCTCACGCGTCAACGCCATCGTTCCGCCTCTGGCGCTTGACGGCCCCGCGCTGACGATCCGCAAGTTCAAAAAAGACAAGCTGACCCTCGACCAGCTGGTCAAATTCGGCGCGATCTCGCCGGAAGGCGCGGACATTCTGCAGATTATCGGGCGCTGCCGCGCCAATGTCCTGATTTCAGGCGGCACCGGCTCCGGCAAGACGACGCTGCTGAATTGTCTGACCAATTACATCGACGACGACGAGCGCATCATCACCTGCGAGGACGCCGCGGAGCTTCAACTGCAGCAGCCGCATGTGGTGCGGCTGGAAACCCGCCCGCCCAATATCGAGGGCGAGGGCCAAATCACCATGCGCGAACTGGTCCGCAACTGCCTGCGTATGCGGCCCGAACGCATCATCGTCGGCGAAGTCCGCGGACCGGAAGCGTTTGACCTCCTGCAAGCCATGAACACGGGTCATGACGGATCGATGGGAACGCTGCATGCCAACAATCCCCGGGAAGCGCTGTCACGGTGCGAATCAATGATCACGATGGGTGGATTTTCGCTGCCCTCGCGGACCATTCGCGAGATGATCTGCGCTTCGATCGACGTGATTATCCAGGCCGCTCGCCTGCGCGACGGCTCGCGGCGCATCACCCACATTACCGAGGTGATGGGCATGGAAGGCGACACCATCATCACCCAGGACCTGTTCCTGTATGACATGATCGGCGAGGACGCCAACGGACACATCGTGGGCCGACACCGCTCAACCGGCATCGGACGGCCGCGCTTCTGGGATCGCGCGCGGTATTACGGCGAAGAAAAGCGGCTCGCCGCAGCGCTCGACGCCGCTGAAGTCGTTACGGAGGTCTGAGGGAGCCGCCATGAAAATGCAAGCACTCGCACTGGCCTTTCTCGCCGCTGCCGCCATCGGCGGCCTGGCCTGGGTCTTTCTCTATCCCTTGATTTCGGGAGAGAAGAAAGCCGAGAATCGCCGCGCCTCCGTGGCCAAGTCGGAGCCGGTGGCGGGTCGCCAGGTTCAAAAGGACCAGCGCTCGCGCCGCGAACAGGTCGAAGGATCGCTGAAGGAAGTCGAGTCGCGGCGACAGAAGGAAAAGCGAGTTCCATTAAGCAGCCGGCTCACGCAGGCCGGCCTCGACTGGACGCCCCAGAAATTCATGATTGCTTCCGGCATTCTGGCGGCCGTTTGCTTCGGCTTGGCGATGCTGGTCGGGGGCGGCCCGCTTGGGGCCATCGGCCTGGCGTTCGCCGCCGGCTTCGGCCTGCCGCGCTGGCTGCTGAGCTTTCTCAAGAAGCGGCGGGAAAAGGCCTTTCTTCGCGCGCTGCCGGATGCCGTTGACGTGATCGTTCGCGGCATCAAGGCCGGCCTGCCGTTGTTTGAATCCATCAAGGTGGTCGCCGCCGATGCGCCGGAACCGCTCAAGGGCGAATTCCTGGCCATCATCGAAACCCAGGCGATCGGCATGCCGCTTGGCGAAGCATGCGCCCGCCTGTACGAACGGATGCCGGTACCGGAGGCGAACTTCTTCGGCATTGTCATCGCGATCCAGCAGAAATCCGGCGGCAACCTCTCCGAGGCCCTGGGCAACCTGTCCAAGGTGCTGCGCGATCGCAAGAAGATGGCCGAGAAGATCCAGGCCATGTCGATGGAAGCCAAGGCGTCCGCGGGCATCATCGGTTCGTTGCCGCCGATCGTCATGCTGCTGGTTTACCTCTCGACCCCCGAATATATCTCCCTGTTATGGACGCATCCGACCGGTCAACTGATGCTGGTCGGCTGCGTGATCTGGATGTCCCTCGGCATCCTGGTGATGAAGAAAATGATCAACTTTGACTTCTAATGGTGCAGCATGATTGGATTTCTGGTCGACAAGCTCCACGACGCGCATTTCATGACGATGCTGCTCGCTGCGATCGCCGTGAGCGCGACGGCGTACACGCTGATCATGCCGCTGTTCGCAGGCGAAGGACTGGCAAAGCGCATGAAGGCGGTCGCCAGCGAACGCGAACGGATCCGGGCGCGGGAACGCGATCGTCTCAACAAGGTCGAAAAGGTTTCGCTGCGTCAGACGCCGAAGCAGATCGTCTCCAGGGTGGTGGAAGACTTCAATCTCGGAAAATGGCTGGCCCAGGAAGCCGCGCGAGACAAGCTTACCATGGCGGGTTACCGCGGGCAGGCGCCTTACATCACATTTCTGTTCTTCCGCCTGGTGACGCCGATCCTGCTTTTCATAGCATCAGTGCTGTATGTGTTCGTGATCTCGCATATGGAAAAATCATTGCCGGTGAAGATCGCCATGTGCGTCGGCGCCGCGTATCTCGGTTTGCAGGCGCCGATGCTGTTCCTGAAAAATGCGATTTCAAAGCGCCAGCTCTCGATCAAGCGCGCCTTTCCGGATGCACTGGATCTGCTGCTGATTTGCATCGAGTCCGGCATGTCGATCGAAACCGCATTCCGCAAGGTCAGCGTCGAGATCGTATCGCAGTCGGTGGCGCTGTCCGAGGAGTTCACGCTGACCACGGCCGAGCTCTCTTATCTGCAGGATCGCAAGGTCGCCTATGAGAATCTCGCCAGGCGCACCGGCCTTGAAGGCGTCAAATCGGTCTGCCTGGCCTTGCAGCAGTCGGAGCGCTACGGAACGCCGCTCGGTCAGAGCTTGCGCGTCATGGCGCAGGAAAATCGCGACATGCGCATGAACGAAGCCGAGAAGAAGGCCGCCGCGCTGCCGCCGAAGCTGACGGTGCCGATGATCCTGTTCTTCCTGCCGGTGCTGTTTGTCGTCATCCTCGGGCCGACCGGCATCAAGGTCGCCGCGATGCAATGACCCGATCGGGGCGGCGAGCCGCGCCGTGCGCCAAGGGCCGTCCTTGAAAGTCGCTGGAGCGAGCCGTCAGTCGGGACGGTTGAGCGAGGCAACCGGCATTCTTGACGCACTGCCTTTGCGCGGATCGTCCTTGCGGTTCAGCATCTGCCTGAGATAGGCGACGTTGGTCGCCGCCTCTTCCGCGGGCAGATCAGCCCGGACGATCTGCTCCGCCTCGGCAAAGCGGCCCTGCAGGCCGACCACCAGGCCCAGATTCTGCCGTACCCGCGCATCGGCTCTGGTGCTGGCATAGGCCTGGCGAAGAACCTCTTCCGCCTTCGGCAAGTCCTTCGAAAGAACATACGAAAGACCGAGATTGGAGAGCACCGACGGCTCGTCGGGCACGATCTTCAAGGCGCTGGCGTAATATTGCCGGGCTTCGTCGTGCCGGCCAAGCTGGTCGAGTGCGGTTCCCTGCACCGAAAGAATCCGCCAGTCGGGATTATCGGGCGAGTGGGCGCGGCTGAGGACGTCGAACGCCTGCTGGAAATTGCCGTTGTCGGCAAGCGCCCGGCCGTAGCCCGCGAGCAGCGCCTTGTCGCCGGGGTGGGAGATGGTGGCCTGTTCAAGCACGGCGGCGGCCTGGCTGCGCTGCCCGGTGGCACGCAGAGCCTGGCCATAGGCCAGGGCGGCTTCGGCATTTTTGGGATCGGCGCGGTAGCGCTCACCGTAGGTTTCCACCGCGCGATGCGGGTCGGAATCCGGGCTGGCTTCGGCCTTCGGCGTCAGCGATCCCGTGATATCGGACGTGGTCTGACAGCCGCCGAGGCCAGTGGCCAAAATCGCCGTCAAGGCCGCGGACGCAAGAAGCCGGGGAAGACTGGGCTGCTGGCGCATGACACTTGGACTCATGATTTCTGGCGGACTTGAGCGAGCCGAATGCGCTCAGCAATAGTCTGTTAACCCTAACGCCGGGTTAACGCCGTCTCGCGGCAAAAGCCTTTGAGTTCAAACGGGTCGGCGCGAGTTCAAACGGATCGGCGATTGTCCACGGTGATTTTCAGGAGCCCCGCCACGCGGCACGCCCGGCCCGGTGATTCCAGGCACGGCGCCAGATCGCCGCCGGCGCGGCGGCCATGCCGGTTTCCGCCCCTCAAAGTTCGACGGCAAGACGCTTCCTGACTTCGTCGATGCGCTTTTCAAGCGCATCAAATCTGGCGTGAAGGGCTCTGTCGTGAAGGTAAAAAATATAGCCGCCCGCGAGAGCCCCGAAGATCCAGTGGTGGCTCTCCACGTAAACCAGCACCTGCTCAATCGCGTGCCCCACGGCGGCAACTGCGCCCAGCAAACTATCCATCGCATTCCTCGTCCAAAGGTGCTGGTCCGATCCAGGCAGGCTATCACGGTCGCACGCGAACGTGTAGATGGCGCGGCCGTTGGCTGGTACCGCCATTGATCGGCGTTGCCTGGTGCCGAACGACATCATCCCGGCGCCATGGATGGTCGAGGCCAAATCTCCAAAGGGTTCGATCACAGCGTCCAGACTGGTTTGACATGATATGGCATTGTACAACTTCAGAAAGCTTGCGACGCCGGGCCTTGGCCCGACCGAGTTGCTTTGCCACCATCCGCTGCAGTTGAGACCGAGAGAAGCATGCATTCAGTTTTCGAGACCGCGCCTGCCGCGCCGGCTATTCCCATTACGTTTGCAACCAAGGCGACATGGGACGCAATTTCCGCCGGCCTTCCGGCGCCGGCCCGGCAATTTGCGCTGGCCAATGGCTTTAAGGCCAAACCCGGCGCATGCCTGACGCTGCCCGCCGCGAACGGACAGATCGCGCAGGTCGTGTTCGGACTGGAAGACGCAACCAGCAAATCCCGCGACCCGTTCAGGCCGGGACAGTTGCCGGGCCTGCTGCCGTCGGGTGTCTATCGCTTCGCCAATGTTGCTCCGCATGATGCGCGCCTCGCCGCGCTTGCCTTCGCGCTCGGCAGCTATCGCTTCGGCCGCTACCGCAAAACAGATGCAGCGCAAGTCAGACTGGTGCCGCCGGACGGCATCGACGTCGTTGAAATCGCGCGGATCGCTGAAGCGACCGTACTTGCCCGCGATCTCATCAATACGCCTTCCAACGACATGGGACCGGAGGAACTGGCGCAGGCGGCGCAAAAGCTGGCGCAGCGCTTCGGCGCCAGGTTCAATTGCGTGGTCGGCGACGACCTGACGCGACAGGATTTTCCGCTGATTCACGCGGTCGGCATGGCGTCGCCGCGCGCGCCCCGCCTGATCGATCTGACCTGGGGCGATCCCGCCCACCCCAAGGTGACGCTGGTCGGCAAGGGGGTCTGCTTCGATAGCGGCGGGCTCGATCTGAAGCCCTCGGCCGGCATGCTGATCATGAAGAAGGACATGGGCGGGGCCGCCAATGTGCTGGCGCTGGCGCTGATGGTGATGGATGCGAAACTCAAGCTGCGCCTGAGGGTGTTGATCCCAGCGGTAGAAAACGCCGTTGCCGGCAACGCCTTCCGCCCGCTCGACATCTTCACCTCGCGCAAGGGCATCACGGTGGAAATCGGCAATACCGACGCCGAAGGCCGGCTGGTGCTGGCCGATGCGCTTGCGCTCGCCGACGAGGAGAAGCCCGATCTGCTGATCGATCTCGGCACCCTGACCGGAGCAGCGCGGGTGGCGCTGGGACCGGATTTACCGCCCTTTTACACCAATGATGAGATTCTGGCGCAGGACCTGGCGGTTTGCGCGAAACAGGAGAACGATCCATTGTGGCGATTGCCGCTGTGGCCACCTTACGATAGCTGGCTCGATTCGAAAGTCGCCAATATCAACAACGCGCCGTCCGGCACTTTCGCCGGCTCGATCACTTGCGCGCTGTTCCTGCAGCGCTTCGTCGAAGCCGCAAAAAGCTGGCTGCATGTCGACATCTACGGCTGGACGCCGTCGGCGAAACCGGCGCGACCGGAAGGCGGCGAATGCCAGGCCGCGCGCGCCATCTACAAACTGCTGAGCGACCGCTATGGATGATCCGCGCCTGACGCCGGCACGGCCCGATCTTGCCGCGAAATATCTCGAAGGCAAAGTCGAGGCGAAGCATTTCGTCAGTGGCGAGGCCTTCGAGATTGCCGACGCCCTCGCGCCGCTGCGCGAAGGCCCCTCCTCCGAGGCCGCGCTTTTGACCCAGGCACTGAAAGGCGAGCGCGCGATCATCTACGACCGCAACGGCGAGGGCTGGGCCTGGGGTCAACTCAACAGCGACGGCTATGTCGGCTGGCTTCCGGATCGCGCGCTCACAAAGCCGGCTGGAAAGCCAACACACAAGATCACGAGCTTGCGAACATTCGCCTTTCCCGGTCCCTCGATCAAGCTGCCGCCGGCCGACACGCTGGTGCTGGGGTCAATGATAACGGTGATACGCGACGACGGACCTTTCGCCGTGACGCGCGAGGGCTGGTATCTGCCGCGACAGCACGTCGGCTCTGTCGACAGCCCCGTCGCGGATTTCGTCGCGGTCGCCGAGCAGTTCGCCGGCACGCCTTATCTATGGGGCGGCAAGAGCGCTCTTGGGATCGATTGTTCCGGCCTCGTCCAGGTGTCACTGAACGCCGCGGGCACCGGCTGTCCCCGCGACAGCGACATGCAGCAGGACGGCCTCGGCAGGACGCTGGACCCGAGCGAAGCGAAGACACTCATGCGCGGCGACCTGATTTTCTGGAAAGGCCATGTCGCGATCGTGCGCGACGCCGGGACCATCGTGCACGCCAACGCCCATCACATGGCCACCGTGATCGAAGGCACGCATGAGGCGATTGCGCGCATCAAGGCCGCGGGCAGCGAAATCATGGCGATCAAGCGGCTGAGTTAGACGCTATTCCGCGACAGCGCCGCCGTTCGCGGTTTCCAGCCGGAACGCGGCGGCGAACAGCGCGCGGGTATAGTCGGTCTTCGGGTTCCTGAATAATTCCGAAGCCGGGCCCTCCTCCACCACCTTGCCGAGACGCATCACGATCAGGTGGCTTGCGAGCGAGGCGACCACGCGCAGATCATGCGAGATAAACATGTAGGTCAGGTCGCGCTTGCGCTGCAATTCGCGCAACAGATCGACCATCTGGGCCTGGAACAGCATGTCGAGCGCACTGGTCGGCTCGTCCAGCACGACGAAATTCGGCTCCAGCACCACGGCACGGGCAATGCTGATGCGCTGACGCTGGCCGCCGGAGAATTCATGCGGATAGCGGAACCGCGTCGCCGGATCCATGCCGACATCCCGGAGCGCCTTGATCACCCGCGCCTCGCGCTCTGATTCCGAAAGCGACCGCTGATGCACGCTGAGGCCCTCGGCAACGATGTCGCCGACCGACATGCGCGGGCTCAAGGACCCGAACGGATCCTGAAACACGATCTGCATGTCGCGGCGGAACGGCCGCATCGCCTTGAAACGCAGGCCCTGGATATCGCTGCCCAGAAACACGATCGGTCCGTCCGATGAAATCAGCCGCAGCAGCGCCAGGCCGAGCGTGGTCTTGCCGGAGCCGGATTCGCCGACGACGCCGAGCGTCTCGCCCTTGCGCACCGACAGGCTGACCCCGTCGACCGCCTTGATATGTCCGACCGTGGAGCGCAACAGGCCACGCCTGACCGGAAACCAGACCTTCAGATCGGCCGCCGATATCACCACGGGAGAGTCGGGCCGCGGCGGCGCCGGGTCGGGTTTTGGTTCGGCCGCGAGTAACGCCTTGGTATAGGGATGCGCCGGCGCCGTAAAAACCTGCTCCACCGGCCCCTGCTCGACGATCTTGCCGCCATTCATGACGCAGACCACGTCGGCGATGCGGCGCACGATGCCGAGATCGTGGGTGATGAACAACAGGCTCATGCCGAGCCGGGCGCGAATCGCCGCGAGCAACGCCAGGATTTGCGCCTGCACGGTGACGTCGAGCGCCGTGGTCGGCTCATCCGCGATCAACAGATCGGGCTCGTTGGCGAGCGCCATCGCAATCATGACGCGCTGGCGCTGGCCGCCGGACAATTGATGCGGATAGCTGGCAAGCCGCGTTTCCGGATCGGGAATACCGACCTGGGTGAGCAGTTCAAGCGTGCGTGCCCGCGCCATTTGGCCGCTGACGCCGCTGTGCAACTGCAAGATCTCGCCGATCTGGGACTCGATCGTATGCAGCGGATTGAGCGAGGTCATCGGCTCCTGGAAGATGATCGAAATATCGTTGCCGCGAATGCCGCGCATCTCGCGCTCCGACAGCGTCAGCAGCTCGCGGCCCTTGAACAGGATGCTGCCCGAGGGGTGCGACGCGGTCGGATAGGGCAATAGCTTGAGGATCGACAACGCACTGACGGATTTTCCGGAACCGGATTCTCCGACCAGCGCCACGCATTCGCCGCGCCTGATCGCAAAGGACACATGGTCGACCGCGGTCGAGGTGCCGCTGGGCTGGTGAAACGCCACCGACAGATCGCGAACGTCAAGCAGAGGCTGGTTGATGGCGTCCATTACGACAGTTCTTCAATCAAATGCGGTAGACCGTCGCGAGTCAGACGGCGCATGCCCTCCGGCAATTTTAACGCCCGATCAAACGACAACATCCTGTCGCATCCGGCGCGAACTGCCGTCACCACATGAATGGCATCGGGAAGTCTGGGCACGGAAGCATGAGGTTTGGAAGCTTCCGGATTCGACACGCCAGCAATTCGTCGATAGTCGGCAGTTTCGATTAAAATATCGCGCGTCACCGGGTACAGATCAAACAAGCCACTATGCAAAATCAGCTCCAGATAGCTTCGACGTCTTACGGGATCGGCCTTTGGAAGCACTTCCGCGAGTGTTAATTCACTCGTGACGGCTAGGTCGAGGTTGCTTCTAAGCAACTCAAACAACGTGCGTAACTGACCAGCAATATCGTCGCTGCCCTCCACGGCATAGATGAATACATTGGCGTCAAAATACAGCTTGGACGAAGTACTCGCTTCAGTCATCCCACTCATCCCGCTGACGCCGCAAATCTTCATCGATCTCTTCCGCAGTTCGGAAGGGAGGGTGACGCAGCGCAAAAATCTCCTCAAGCGTCATGACCTTTTGCGGCCGCTTCTCTTCCTCGACAATCGTCACTGTGACGGTCGACGAAGGGTCGACGCCGGCCCGCAAGTCCTCCGGAAGTTTCGACGCCGGGTAATTTTCTCGAACGATCCTGTTCATGGCGTACCTCTGTCTTCCTGATACCCTACCACAAATTCATCTGAACGTCTTGCGCGGGTCGAACGCATCGCGCACCGCTTCGCCGATGAAAATCAGGAGCGACAGCATGATCGCGACCGCGAAGAAGCCGGTGAAGCCGAGCCACGGCGCCTGGACATTGGCCTTGCCCTGCGACAGCAATTCGCCAAGCGATGGCGAGCCCGGCGGCAGGCCGAAGCCAAGAAAATCCAACGCCGTCAGCGTCATCACCGAGGACGAGACGATGAAGGGCAGGAACGTCATGGTCGCCACCATGGCGTTCGGCAGCAAATGCCGGAACATGATCACGGCGTTGGATACACCGAGCGCGCGGGCGGCCATGATGTATTCGAAATTGCGTCCGCGCAGGAATTCCGCACGCACCAGGCCGACCAGCGACACCCACGAAAACAGCAGCAGAATGCCGAGCAGGACGAAGAAGCCGGGCACCAGCACCGACGACAGGATCAGCAGGAGATAGAGCGAGGGAATGGCGCTCCAGACCTCGATGAAACGCTGGAAGCCGAGATCGATCCAGCCGCCGAAATAGCCCTGCACGCCGCCGGCGGCGACACCGATGACCGATGAGATGATGGTCAGGCTGAGACCGAACAGCACCGAGATGCGAAAGCCGTAAATCAGGCGCGCCACCACGTCGCGGCCCTGATCGTCGGTGCCGAGCCAGTTATATTCGAGGTCGCGGCAGCCCGTCAGATGCTTTTTATCCACTACCTCCTTGCACTGCGCCTCGGTCAGCATCCAGGTCGGCTTTGACGGCGCGGGCGTCGGCAGATCGAGATTGTGCGTATCGTAGGAATAGCGGATCAGCGGCCAGACGATAGTGCCGCCCTTGTCCGCGATCAGCTTCTGCAAGTAAGGATCGCGATAGTCGGCCGCGGTCTCGAAGTCGCCGCCGAAGGTGGTTTCGGAATAGCTGACGAAGGCCGGCCAGTACAGATGCCCGTCGAACTTGACGAGGAACGGGCGATCGTTCGCGATCAGCTCGGCGAACAGCGACACGAAGAACAGGATCAGGAAGATCCACAGCGACCAGTAGCCCCTGCGGTTCGATTTGAAATTCTGCCAGCGGCGGCGATTGAGCGGCGACAGGCTGAACCGGTGGCGGGGGGCGGGGACCGCGGCGCCGAGCGGCGACGGCGAGGTCTCGACCGGCGGCGGTGCGGTGATTGTCATCAGACCTCCCGCGCCTCGAAATCGATCCGCGGATCGATCCACATATAGGCGAGATCCGAGATCAGATTGACGACCAGGCCGACCAGCGAGAAGATGAACAGCGTGCCGAACACCACCGGATAGTCGCGGTTCAACACGCTCTCGAAGCCGAGCAGGCCCAATCCATCGAGCGAGAAGATGGTCTCGATCAGGAGCGAGCCCGTGAAGAAGGCGTGGATGAAGGCGCCGGGGAATCCGGCGATCACGATCAGCATGGCGTTGCGGAAAATGTGATTGTAGAGCACCTGCCGTTCGCTGCAGCCCTTGGCGCGCGCGGTCATCACATATTGCTTGCGGATTTCATCGAGAAAGGAATTTTTGGTGAGCAGCGTCATGGTGGCGAAGGCGCCAAGCGCCATCGAAATCAGCGGCAGGGTGATGTGCCAGAAATAGTCGAGAATCTTCCAGTACCAGGGAAATTGCGCCCAGCCGTCCGAGGTGAGGCCGCGTAGCGGGAAGATGTTGAAGAAGGAGCCGCCGGCGAACAGGATGATCAGGAGGATCGCAAACAGGAACCCCGGAATCGCAAAGCCGATGATGATCACCGCCGAGGTCCAGGTGTCGAACCTGGAGCCGTCCATCACCGCCTTGCGAATCCCGAGTGGGATCGAGATCAGATAGGTCAGGAGCGTCATCCAGATCCCCAGCGATATAGAGACCGGCAGCTTCTCCTTGATCAGCTGCAGCACGCTGACGTCGCGAAAATAGCTCTTGCCGAAATCAAACCGTGCGAAATTCCACAGCATCAGGGCGAAACGTTCCGGCGCCGGCTTGTCGAAGCCGAATTGCTTTTCAAGACTCTTGACGAACTCGGGATCGAGCCCCTGCGCGCCGCGGTACTTCGAATTGACGGCATCGGCGGATGCGCCAACCTGACCGCGCGCGCCGAAATCGCCGCCCGAGGAACCTGAAATGCGCGAACTCGCCCCGGTATCGGCGCCACTGAGCTGCGCGATCACCCGCTCCACCGGCCCGCCCGGCGCAAATTGCACCACAACGAACGACACCAACAAGATCCCCAGCAGGGTCGGGATCATCAGGAAAATGCGGCGGGCGATGTAGGCGCTCATGGATTATTTCGCCTGTTCGCCGGTTGTGGAGGTTTTCTCCACCGACCACCACAGGTCGGGGACGCCTGCGCCGAAATATTTCGGCAGGCTGGCAGGATGACCGAACACGCCCCAATAGGCCAGCCGGTGCGTGTTGGCGTACCATTGCGGCACCCAATAGCGTCCGGCACGGATGATCCGATCAAGCGCGCGCGCCGCGAACACCAGTTTCGGCCGGGTATCCGCGGCAATCAGCTGTTCCACCATCGTGTCGACGGCGGGATCGGAAATGCCCGCGAGGTTATATGAGCCCTTGGTTGCCGCCGCGCGGGAGGAGAAGTAAGGCCGCAGCGAGTCGCCGGGGACTGTCGAGAAGCCAAAGCGCTCGATGACAATGTCGAAATCGAAATCGTCGCGCCGCGCCCGAAATTGCACGGGGTCCACCAGCCGGACCGTCGCCTCGATGCCCAGCGTGCCGAGGTTCTTGATGTAAGGCATGTGATGCGCCTGAAAAGCCGGTTCATCGAGCAGAAACTCGATCCGGAATACCTCGCCCTGCGGCGTCATCCGCTTGCCGTCCTTCATCACGCAGCCGGCGTCCTGAAGCAGTTGCACCGCCTTGCGAAGCAGCACGCGGTCCTGCCCGGAGCCGTCCGAGACCGGCGGTACATAGGGCGTGCCGAACACTTCATCCGGCACCTTGCCACGGAACGGCTCAAGCAGCGCGACTTCCTCGGGCGACGGCGGCCCGACGGCCATCAAATCGGAATTCTGGAACGGCGAATGGGTGCGGACGTAAGCGCCATACATGATGGTCTTGTTGGTCCATTCGAAATCGAACGCATTGCCGAGCGCTTCGCGGATGCGCGGATCCTTGAATTTGTCGCGGCGGGTGTTGAGAAACCAGCCCTGCGCGCCCGAGGGCGTATCGTCCGGGAGCAGTTCGCGCTTGACGCGGCCGTCCGCTACCGCCGGAAAATCGTAGCGCGTATTCCATATCCGCGAGGTGAACTCTTCGCGAAACAGGTAATTGCGACCGGTAAAGCCTTCGAACGCGACATCGCGGTCGCGATAGAATTCGAACCGAACCGTATCGAAATTGTAGCTGCCGCGCGCGACCGGAAGATCGGCGCCCCACCAATTCCTCACCCGTTCGAATTCGATGTAGCGGTTGACCTCGAATTTTCCGACCTTGTAGGGTCCGGATCCCAGCGGGATATCGAGCGTCGTTTCATCGAACGGACGTGTCGTGTAATAGGCTTGCGAAAAAATCGGCAGGCTTGCGACGAACAGCGGCACGTCCCGGCCGCGTTTCTCGGCAAAGGTGACTACCAGCGTCGCATCGTCAACGGCCTCCGCCTTCACCATGTCGCGCACCTGCTGGGTGACGATCGGATGGCCGGTGCTCTTGAGAATATTCAGCGAGAACGCGGCGTCACGGGCGGTGAGCCTGGTCCCGTCATGAAAGCAGGCCTCCGGTCGAAGCGTGAAGCGATAAATCAACCCGTCGGGCGAAATCGCCACCGATTTCGCGACAAGGCCATACATCGCGTCGGGCTCATCGCCGGCGCGCACCATCAGTGCGGCAAATGTCATGCCCATGCCCTGCGCGCCATCGCCCTTCAGGATATAGGCGTTGAGCGAGTTGAAGGTCTGGAACGACTGATTGTAGGCGCGGCTCGATGGGATGGTCGAAAACAATCCTCCCTTGGGCGCGTTCACATCGACATAATCAAAGTGATGGAAGTCCGCCGGATATTTCAGATCGCCAAACGCCGACATCCCGTGCGCCTCGCCGGCCGGCTCGGCCGCGGCAGCCGGCCGCAGCCAGGATGCGCCCAACGCGCCAATGCCGAGCCCGAGCACATGCCGGCGGGAGAACTGCGCCATGCGCGGAAAATCCCTCAAGGCCGATTGCCGATCCTGGCGGCCTTGTCGGCATCGAACCACCAGATCGCCGGGAATCCCGATATGCCGTATTTCGGCAATTCGGACGGCCGGCCGAAGCGGTCCCAGCGCGCAGTGCGGACTTTCGGATAATTCCACTGCGGCACGACATAGTGATTCCACAACAGCACGCGGTCGAGCGCCTTGGTTGCGGCGACAAGATCTTCGCGGTCCTTGGTGAAGATCACGCGTTCGATCAGCTTGTCGATCGCAGGGTTCTTGATTCCGATAATGTTGCGCGAGCCGGCCATGTCGGCCGCCTGCGACCCCCAATATTCGCGCTGTTCATTGCCCGGCGACAATGATTCAGGCCAGGACGACACCACCACATCGAAATCCCAGGTACGAAGCCGGTTTTCGTATTGCGTCGGATCGATGGTGCGCACGCTCACGGCAATGCCGAGCCGCTCCAGCGACGGCTTGTAGAACAACATCACCCGCTCGAAGCTAGGATCCTCATCGAGCAGTTCGAGCGCAAACTGCGTCCCCGTCTTGGCGTCAACCAGCTTGCGGTCGCGCACTTCGTAGCCGGCTTCCTTGAACAAACGCAGTGCTTCGCGCAAATTGTCGCGCACGGCTTCCGGACTGCCGCCGACCGGATTGGTATAAGCGGTCGTAAAGACCTCCGCCGGCACCCCCGCACGGACGGTCTCGAGGATTTCCAGCTCCTTGCCCTCTGGCAGGCCGCTGGACGCCAGCTCGGTGCCGTCGAAATAGCTGCTGACGCGCTTATATTGGTTGAAGAAAATCTGCTTGTTCATTTCCTCAAAATCGAACGCAAAATTCAGCGCGCGGCGCACCCGCGGATCCCTGAACTTGTCGCGGCGGATATTCAGCGCGAACGCCTGCATAATGCCGGAGCTGCGGTTCGGAAACTCTTCCAGCAACACACGCTTTTCGGTAACCGCCGGAAAATCGTAGGCGGTTGCCCAGTTCTTCGCGCTGTTTTCGATGCGCCAATCGACCTGGTCGCCCTTGAAGGCCTCAAGCGCCACCGTCGAGTCTCGAAAATATTCGTAGCGCAGTTCGTCGAAGTTGTTGCGCCCGATATTGAAGTTGAGATCGCGGGCCCAATAGTCCTGCACGCGCTCCAGCGAGATCGAGCGCCCCGGCACGAATTCCTTGATGCGATAGGCGCTGCCGCCTAGTGGCTTTTCCAGGGTCGTTGCCGAGATGTCGCGCTTGCGGCCCTCGCTGTCGGTGCCTTCCCACCATGCTTCGGTAGCACCGTCAATTGCCCCACGATCTGCGGCAGTTCGCGGTTGCCGGGCGCATCGAAGGTAAATCTTATATCGCGCTCGCCGGCTTTCTCCGCCTTCACCACATGACGGTAATAGGCTGAATATTGCGGATGATATTTCCTGAACGCGTCCAGGGAGAAGATCACGTCCTCCGGCGTCACCGGCATGCCGTCATGCCACTTCGCCTGCGCCCGCAGGCGGTAGGTGACAGAAGAAAAATCGCCGGGATAGCTGACCGCCTCGGCCAACGCGCCGTATTCGGTCGAGACCTCGTCCAGTGACGGCGTCGTCAGCGATTCATAGATCAGCCCGACAGCGCCCGCGAAGGCGCCCTTGACGCCTGCAACCGCGATGTTGAAATTGTCGAAGGTCCCGATCAGGATTTGCCGCGCGACGCCGCCCTTGGGCGCGTCCGGATTGACGTAGTCGAAACGTTTGAAGTCGAGCGGATATTTGACATCGCCAAACAGCGACAAGCCATGACGCCAGACCATATCGCCGATTGGCGATTGCGCCCGGGCTGCATCGATGATGGAGGCACCGGTGACGCCGCCAAATGCGGGGGCGACCGCGGCAAGAGCGCTGCCTTGCAGAAGATGTCGTCGGGTGATGGCCAAGTGAGAATTCCTATGGATTAAGGCACCTATTCAGCACGCAATATAAGGCATGGTTTCGGCCGCATAAGTTGCTTTTTGCTCATAATAGCCCCCTTGAGGGGTCTCGCTGCGGCGAAACGTACCAGTAACGAAAGCGCAACACCCCCGGGGTCAAGCTCAAGGCCATGCTTTGGCGGTTCATGCGCTTCCTGACCGTAAAGCAAAAACGGCCAGGCAAGAGCCCGGCCGTCTGCAGCGAAAAACCATTCGAAACCAGCGCCGCTATTTCGCGGCCGTCGGCAGCGGAACCGGGCTATCCGCAAGCGTGTGCAGATAGTCGATCACGTCGGCGCGCTCGCTATCCTTCTGGATACCCGCAAAACCCATCGCTGTGCCGGGAATGAAGCCCTTGGGATTGGCGATGAACTGGTTGAGGTCGTCATAGGTCCAGGTGCCGCCCTTGGCCTTCATCGCGGCCGAGAAATTGAACCCGCGTCCCTCGCCCTTTTTGTCGCCGACGACGCCATAAAGATTCGGCCCCACCTTGTTGGGTCCGCCCTTCTCGAAGCTGTGGCAGGCGCCGCATTTCTTCGCCGAAGCAGCGCCCTTCTCGACGGAGGCCGTCTGCAGCAACTTCTCGATCGGCTCGGACGGCGCCGGTGCGGCGGGCTTGCCACCGCCTTCCGCGACTTCCTTCACGGCGATCTCGAAGCCGGGCTTTTCCGGCATCTTGGGAGCGAACAGCGCGCCGGCAGTGAAGCTCGTCACCAGCAAAACCAGGCAGGTGCCCAGAATGGCGCCAAGAATTTTATTGAGTTCGAAGGAGTCCATTTTGGATCAGGCTCCAGGCCGGAATGTCGACTTTAGGCCGGAGAGAAACGGCCGCGGATGAGCGTCAGGAATCAGGCTTTCGCACCGCACCCCGAGCGAGGATCAGATATCGGTTTGCCCGTGCTCTGGCAACCCGTATAAATGCGCCAGCTTTCGACCAATCCCCATCATTTCCGGCTAGTTGTTTGACCGGGTCCAGACCCCCCACTCTGATGACCGAACCCCGTATTTTGGTACTGATTCCCGCCCGCATGGCCGCCACGCGCCTGCCGGGCAAGCCGCTAATGGATATTGCCGGGCTGCCGATGATCGTTCACGTGCTGCGCCGCGCGGAGGCCGCTGGCATAGGCCGTGTGGCGGTCGCCACCGACACGCCGGAGATCGCGGCTGCGGTCACCGCGCATGGCTTTGAGGCCGTCATGACCCGCCCCGATCATCCTTCCGGCTCGGACCGGATCCACGAGGCGCTTGGCAAGCTCGACCCCGAAGGCGCCGCCGACATCGTGGTCAACCTGCAGGGCGACTTTCCGACCATCCTTGCCGACTATATCCGCAGCGTTCTGGCGCCGCTGGCCGACCCCGCGGTCGATGTCGCGACGCTGGCCGCGGAAATCCATACCGAGGAAGAGGCGCTGAACCCCAATGTGGTGAAGGCAGTCGGCTCATTGATCGGCCCGCGGCGGCTGCGTGCGCTTTATTTCACCCGCGCCACCGCCCCTTGGGGCGAGGGGCCGCGCTATCATCACATCGGCCTTTATGCCTATCGCCGCGCGGCGCTGGAGCGCTTTGTGCGGCTGCCCCCTTCGCCGCTCGAGCAGCAGGAGAAGCTGGAGCAGTTGCGGGCGCTGGAGGCGGGCATGCGGATCGACGTCATGATCGTCGACACCGTGCCGCGCGGCGTCGATACCCCGGCCGATCTCGAAACCGCCCGCCAGATACTTTCCAAAGCGTGAGCGACTGATACAAGGCGCCAGGAAAACAACATGACCAAAAAGCTGAAAATCGCATTCCAGGGCGAGCCGGGCGCGAACTCCCATATCGCCATCGCCGAGGCCTATCCGAAAGCCGAGCCGCTGCCCTGCCCGACCTTCGAGGACGCGCTGGCCGCGATCGCCTCGGGCGAGGCGGACCTCGGCATGATCCCGATCGAGAATTCGGTCGCCGGCCGCGTCGCCGACATCCATCATCTGCTGCCGCAGTCCGGCCTGTTCATCGTCGGCGAATGGTTCCTGCCGATCCGTCATCAGTTGATGGCGCCAAGAGGTGCCAAGCTCGCCGACATCAAGACCGTGGAGAGTCACGTTCACGCGCTCGGCCAATGCCGTCGCATCATCCGCAAGCTCGGCGTCAAGCCAATCGTTGCGGCCGACACCGCCGGCAGCGCGCGCGATATCGCCGAGCGCGGCGACAAGACCGCTGCCGCAATTGCCTCGCGCCTGGCGGCCGATATCTACGGCCTCGACATCCTGGCCGAGGATGTCGAGGACGAGACCCACAACACCACGCGCTTTGTGGTGCTGGCGCGAGAGACGAACTGGGCCAAACAGGACTCGGGACCGCTGGTCACCACTTTTGTCTTCCGGGTGCGCAACCTGCCCGCCGCGCTCTACAAGGCGATGGGCGGCTTTGCCACCAATGGCGTCAACATGACCAAGCTCGAAAGCTACATGGTCGACGGCAATTTCTTCGCCACGCAATTCTACGCCGATGTCGACGGCCACCCCGACGACAAGAACCTGGCTTTCGCGCTGGAGGAACTGAAATTCTTCTCACGCGAATTTCGGATCGTCGGGGTCTACCCTGCGCATCCGTTCCGCGCGACGTTCAGCGAGAAGCAGGAGTGACGGGCCGGAACACCTGTTGCGCTTCGTCTGTGAACCCAGGAGACGCCGGAGAGCGCTACGCGCTTCTTGCCAGCGCGCCGTCGATCATCGCTACCGAATTCGGCAGGCCGTAGACCGCGACGAACGAGCCGAAGCGCGGGCCTTTTTCCTGCCCGAGCAGCACCTGATAGAGCATGTTGAACCAGTCGAGCGAGACGCCCGGCCGGCCATCCTTGCCCTTCTTCACGGGGTCGAGGAACGGTTCGCGCCGCCCGATCTCGTAGACGACGTTCTGGATGTCTTCGGCCGATGATGCCGGCTGCATGTTCGAGAGCGCATCGCGCAGATCCTGCAGCGCGGCGCGTTCGGTGTCCGTTGGCTCGCGGAATTTCTTGGTCGGCGCCACGAAGTCGCGGTAATAATTGATCGCGTAGCCGACCATCGCGTCCAGCCTGGGGTGGGTCTGCGGCGTGACGCCGGGGCGATAACGCCCGATGAAGCCCCACAAGGTCGCGGCATTCTCCGCATTCGACGACGACACCAGCGTCAACAGCAGCTGGAAGGTGACGGGCATGTCGGCTTTGGGCGGATGTCCGGCATGGATGTGCCAGACCGGATTGGCGAGTTGCTGCCTCGCATCCAGCCGCGGAAACCCTTCGAGAAACTGCTGATAATCGTCGACATTGCGCGGGATCACGTCGAAATGCAGGCGCTTGGCCGATTTCGGCTCGCGATACATGAACAACGACAACGATTCCGGCGACGCATAGCGCAGCCACTCGTCGATGGTGAGGCCGTTGCCCTTGGACTTGGAAATCTTCTGGCCCTGCTCGTCGAGGAACAGTTCGTAGTTGAACCCTTCCGGCGGCGTGCCGTCGAGCGCGGCGCAGATCTTGCCCGACAGCTTGACCGAATCGATCAGGTCCTTGCCGGCCATTTCATAGTCGATGCCGAGCGCGACCCAGCGCATCGCCCAGTCCGGCTTCCACTGCAGCTTGCAGTGGCCGCCGGTGACCGGAAGCGTGACGCGCTCTTTGGTCTCGGGATCGTCATAGGAAACGGTCCCGCTTTTGAAGTTGTGCGCCACGATCGGCACATACAGCACGGCGCCGGTGCGCGGACAGATCGGCAGGAACGGCGAATAGCTCGCCGCGCGCTCTTCGCGCAAGCTGGGCAGCATGATCGCCATCACCTTGTCGATCCGCTCCAGCATCAATAGAAGCGTCGCGTCGAATCTTCCCGACGTATAATAATCGGTCGAGCTCGCGAACTCATAGTCGAAACCGAACGTGTCGAGAAAGGCGCGCAGCCGCGCATTATTATGCGCGCCGAAACTGCCATGGGTGCCGAACGGATCCGGCACCCGCGTCAGCGGCTTGCCGAGATGCTCAGTCAGCATCTCCTTGTTCGGCACGTTGTCCGGCACCTTGCGCAGGCCGTCCATGTCGTCGGAAAACGCGATCAGACGGGTCTTGACCTTGTCCTCGGTGAGCACGCGGAACGCGTGGCGCACCATGGTGGTGCGCGCGACCTCGCCGAAAGTGCCGATATGCGGCAGGCCGGAAGGCCCATAGCCGGTCTCGAACAGCACCTCGTCCTTCGGCTGCTTTTTCAGCCGCGCCACGATCGCCTTGGCCTGCTCGAACGGCCAGGCGTTGGATTGTTCGGCGAGCGCACGCAGCTCGCTGGGGCTGGCGGGAGGATCAATGATGGACATCGGAATGAGGTTTTCCCCGGGGGCCGTTAAACTGGCTTGCTGGTAACACAATCGTCATTGCGAGCGAAGCGAAGCAATCCATGTGGCAGCAAAGTAAGCGTGGATTGCTTCGCTTCGCTCGCAATGACGAGAAGGATTCCTAGAACGGACTGACCGAAAAATAGCGCAGCCACAAATCGGTGTAGCGGCCCTTTTCCCACAACCGGAACAGCGCCCAGTTCAGCGCCTGCCGCAGCAAGTCATTGCCCTTGCGCACCGCGATGCCGATGCCCTCGCCGAAATACCGGCTTTCGACAAACGGGCCGCCCGAGAATGCGCAGCATTCTCCGGAATCGGTACCGTTGATCCAGTACGCCAGCGAGATCGCGTCGCCGAAAATGAAATCGACCTCGCCGCGCCTTAAGCCAAGCCGCAGCGCCTCGTCGTTGGGATAGGAGTGCAATTCGGCGTCCGTGAACATCGCCTTCAGATAGGCCTCGTGCGAAGACCCGGCGATGGCGCCGATCTTCTTGCCCTCGACATATTCCGGGCGAACTTCCCGCATCACCGCATCCCGTCGCGACACGAACCGCGCCGGCGCCCGGTAATACGGATCGGTGAAATCGACGCGGGTGCGCATTTGCGGTGTCACCGCCAGCGAAGCGATGATGGCGTCGCCGCGGTTACTGGCGATCGCATCGAGCAGCGTCTCGAAACGCCGCATCTGGATCGTGCAGGTGACCTTGATCTCGTCGCAAATCATCCGCGCCAGATCGACATTGAAGCCTGCCGGGTTGCCGTCGGGGCCGGTAAAATTGAACGGCGGATAGTCCGTCTCGGTGAGAAACCGGATCACCGTAAGACGCGACAGATCGGGCCGGTCGGGCCGCCGCCTCGGATCCCAGAAACCCGGTACCGCCTGTGGAGCAGCCTCCGTGCCGGGTTTGGCGGTGCTGCCCTGGTTTGAGATGCCTTGGTTTGAGGTGCCTTGACTCGAGGGTCCTTGGGCGTGGACCGCGGCACCGGTCAGGACCAGCGGGAACAAGATGGCAAACAAGATCGCCGCCATGAATCCGCCTGTTTTCGGCGACGCGTGGATCGGCTGGGGCCGTCGTTCCCCGATGAATGAAGCTCTCTTTGATCGCATTGCCGCCGGTTTTCTTGGGAATTCGACGGCTTTATAGACCATCGGGCCGATAACGCGAACGTCGTTTGCCCCGCGAAGACCTCGCAAGCCGCCGGTTCGCGGCTCAGAGGTAGCGCCTGAGGTCGGCCGCGGCTTCCTCGGGCTTGCGGTTGAGGTTGAAGGGGGAGACGAATTTGCCGTCGCGATCCATCAAATAGATCAGCGCGGTGTGATCCATGGTGTAATCGCCGTCCTTCAGCGGAACCTTCCGGGCATAGACCCGGTATTCGGAAAGTACCTTCGCCACCGCATCGGCGTTGCCGGTCAATCCCCTCAGATGCGGGTCGAAACTCGACAAATAGTCCTTCATCGCGGCTGACGTGTCGCGCTCGGGATCGACCGAAATGTAATAGGCGTTGACGCGGTCGGCGTCATTGCCCATCGCCCGCAATACCTCGGAAATCTCGAACAGCGTCGTCGGGCACACGTCCGGGCAATGGGTGAAGCCGAAGAAGATCAGCGTCGGGTGGCCCTGCATGGCCTTTTCGGTCACGGTCTGACCGGTCTGGTCGGTCAGCTGGAACGGGCCGCCGATCGCGGCCGGGGCTGCCACATTTCGCAATCCCCCCAGCGCCCACAGCATCAGCACCAGCCCGACCACCAGGCTTCCGGCGAATGCTCCGACGATGACGAGCGGGCGGGCGGTCCGATCCATCATGAAATTCCCTTTTGCCGGATCAGAAGCAGGCGGAGAGGCCGGAGGCCATCATCTCGAAAAAGACCGCCGTACCGTAATGGAACCAGAGCGCCAGCGCGCCCAGCAGGACGGCACCGCCGAAGCCTGCGCCCCCGACCACGATCGCCCGCGCGACCCTGCGCGCCGGCTGCAAGGTCCCGGGCAGCTGCCGCGGGGTGGAAAGGGGGTGAGCCATCTGCGACCATCTGAACGAAGCAACCGGCAGTGCGGTGTGTGGCCACCGCTCGCCGGTCGGACCTTTACAAATAAGGCCGGCGGCGCGGCCGGGCAAGCTCCACCACGGCGGAGCCAATCACGTCATGCTGATTCGAATTGCGCGTTCAGTGCGCTACCGAGGCCCGGGCGTCGAGGTAGCAGGGGTGGTACATGCTCATCAATTCCTTGCCGCGCAGGAAAATCATGCGCGACGTCAGCCCGCCACGCTGGTTGATCCATTTCTTCACCGCTGGGGGGTACATCGAATACAACATATGCGTCGCTTCAGGATTGGTGATGGCGTGACCGCCGTCATCCAGGTCCCAGGCGGCGTGAAACCCGAGACTGGCGTGGGAGGTGACGCAGATCTTGTCGTGGGGGACCGCGCCGAGAACGATGGTGCAGGCCGAGGCGCACAAGCCGTCGATCATTACCATCTGGCCCGAACTGCGCACGTCCTGGTATTTGTCCACATAGGTGCCGATCCGGCCTCCGCGATCCTCGCCAATGCGCATCTCCGCCTGGCTCGCCCCGATGCCCGCCAACAGGAGAACCGCAGCGAGCAACCCCGTCATGAACTTCATATCCAGCCCCAGTCCAAACCTGTCGAACCCGAATCTGACGCACCTTGCATGATCAGTCACCAGCGTGTTGCGAGATCGTCATTTTGTCCAGATGCGAGGTGCTACTCAAATCAAATTCAAATTGAGTGTTGCCTGCGGGCTGCACCTGGCCTTCCAAAGGGTCTCAAACCGGAACATCCCGGCGATTCAGTGGCAGAGCGGTCGGCCAGAGGCCCATTTGCCGTTGACCTCGGCTGACCCCGCAGGCTTCATAATCCCCAAAAATCCGGGGGATACGCCATGGCTGAGGATGCTGACGTCATCGTGGTCGGTGCCGGCCTCGCGGGCCTCGTCGCCGCAACCGAAATTGCCGACGCCGGCAAACGCGTCATCGTGGTCGATCAGGAAGGTGAACAGAGCCTCGGCGGCCAGGCCTTCTGGTCGTTTGGCGGGTTGTTTCTGGTTGACTCCCCGGAGCAGCGCCGGCTCGGCATCAAGGACAGTTACGAGCTGGCGCTGCAGGACTGGATGGGATCGGCGGGCTTCGACCGCGAAGAGGATCTGTGGCCGAGACGCTGGGCGGAGGCCTACGTGGCCTTCGCGGCGGGCGAGAAGCGCGGATGGCTGCGGGCCATGGGCCACCGGAGCTTTCCGGTGGTCGGCTGGGCCGAACGCGGTGGCTACGACGCCATGAGTCACGGCAATTCGGTACCGCGGTTCCATGTCACCTGGGGCACCGGCCCCGGCATTGTCGAGCCGTTCGAGCGGCGGGCGCGCGAAGCCGAGAGAAACGGGCGTCTCACGTTCAAATTCCGCCACCGCGTCGACGCGCTCACGATCACGGGAGGCACCGTCAATGGCGTCAGTGGGGTGATCCTCGCGCCCGACACTGTCGAGCGGGGAAGAAGCAGTTCGCGGAAAGTCTCCGGCGACTTCACGCTGCGCGCACAAGCCGTGATCGTCGCCTCCGGCGGCATCGGCGGCAACCACGATTTGGTGCGGCAGAACTGGCCCGGCCGACTCGGAAAGGCGCCCGAAAACATGATCTCCGGCGTTCCCGAACATGTCGATGGCCGAATGATCGGCATTACCGAGGCCGCCGGCGCGCGGCTGATCAACCGTGACCGGATGTGGCATTATGTGGAGGGCATCAAGAACTGGTCGCCGATCTGGCCGCGCCACGGCATTCGCATCCTGCCGGGACCGTCATCGATGTGGTTCGACGCCACAGGCCGGCGGCTGCCCTCGCCGCTGTTTCCCGGATCCGACACGCTTGGCCAGCTGCACTACATCATGTCGACCGGCCACGATTATTCCTGGTTCGTGCTGACCCAAAGCATCATCAAGAAGGAATTCGCGCTTTCGGGCTCCGAACAGAATCCAGATCTCACCGGCAAGAGCTGGCTGATGACCGCGCGCCGCGCCACCAACAAGGGCGCGCCCGCGCCGGTCGAAGCCTTCAAAACCCATGGCGTGGATTTCATCGTGCGGGACAATCTCGCCGACCTCGTCGGCGCCATGAATGCGCTGGTTGGCAACGATCTTTTGCGAACCGAATATTTGAAGGCCCAGATCGAGGCGCGCGACCGCGAAATCGCCAACCCCTACGCCAAGGACACGCAGGTGATGAACATTCACAATGCGCGCCGCTATATCGGCGACCGCCTGATCCGCACCGCGAGGCCGCACCGGATTCTCGATCCCGCGCACGGCCCCCTGATCGCGGTGAAACTCAATATCGTGACCCGCAAGACCCTGGGCGGGTTCGAGACCGATCTCGAATCCCGTGTTTTCGGCCAGGACGGCAAGATCATGCCGGGACTCTACGCCGCCGGCGAAGCGGCCGGCTTCGGCGGCGGCGGCATGCACGGCTATCGCTCGCTGGAGGGGACTTTCCTCGGTGGTTGCCTGTTTACCGGCCGCAATGCCGGCCGGGCGGCGGCGAAGGCGAGCTGAGATCGATAAGTCCGATCGGACTCAATAGTAAGAGAATCCTGTATAATGAAAACCCTGTGGCGGAAGGCACGTCCGCGCGCTAAGCAGTCGACGACCCACACATATCCGGAGAACAGTATGACGATCCAACGTTTCGAAACCGGGCCGCGCATGAGCCAGGCCGTTATCCATGGCGACACCGTCTATCTTGCCGGCGTCGTGGCCAACAAGGCGGCCGGCGAAAGCGTGACGCAGCAGACGAAGGAAGTGCTCTCGATCATCGACGGCCATCTGGCGAAAGCAGGAAGTGACAAGTCGAAGCTGCTGACGGCGACGATCTATCTCACCGACATGAGTACCTTCGCTGAGATGAACGCGGTGTGGGACGGCTGGGTATCGGCGGGAAATACCCCGGCACGCGCCACCGTCGAGGTTAAACTCGCGGCGCCCCGATATAATGTGGAGATCATGGTGACCGCGGCAAGGTAGACTGACGCCTGGCCGCGCGAAGTTCGCCTAAAGTTTGGAAGCGCCGGAGTTCGCCGATCAGGTCGAGCCGCCCGCCAGTCGCGACGCGCCGATGATCCGACCGTCCGGCGCTTCCAGCACCACCGCGACATCCTGCCCTTCCGGGAACGGCTCGCTGAGGCCCAATGGCGTTCCCGCCCACTGGCCGACCGAGCGGATCGATCTGACGACATTGGCTTCGGTCAACGTACGGCCGCTGTTTTCGCCGCGGCCGATCGCGGTGGTGTGCTCGTGGTCAAAGCCGATCAGCAATATCCTGCCGCTGCCGCTGCCGGCGCCGACCTGGATCGAGACCTGCTCGCCGTTCTTCGCCACGCTCACCGCCGCCGCGGTATGGCCGTTGCGCCTGGCGTTCTCGATCGCCGATCCGACGTCGCCACGATCCGAGCCGACCATGCCGGCGGCGCCGTCGACGACGATCTCCGGCGTGTAGGACCCATCGCCAAAGCGGCGGCCATACACGTCCTGGCGCTGCGTCGCGGCCTGCAGCGAGAACGGATCTTTCCAGCCCAGACGATCCCAGTAGGTGACGTGGAAAGCGAGCGCCAGGACATCGCGCCGCTCCTTCGACAACTCGTTGAGATAGGCGTTCGCAGGCGGACAGGACGAGCATCCCTGCGAGGTGAACAACTCGACCACGACTGGCCGCTCGGCGGCAAGGCTGGCGACCGGGGACAGCCCGGCGATCAATCCGAGTGACATGACAAAGCGCGAGAACATGGCGATCCTCCTGTGGGCGGTTCACCCTTCTTCGCGGCCCGACCGCGCATTGTTACGCCCGGGAAAGCCCATTCGGATCAGAGTATCACACGAAATCTTGAAGGCGGCCGCCGCTCCACCTCGCGGGCGCCCCTTGCCGACCCGCCTCAGCCCGCCGGCGCCGGCACGGCGGCCGCGTACCAGTCCGCCAACTGGCTACCGGCAAAGAAGCCGACATCGGGCGAGGCTGCCAGCAAGTCCAGCATGTGCTCCAGTTCGTGAATGCGATGCGGCACCGATATCAGATGCGGGTGCAATCCGATCGCCAGAACAATCGCGTTGTCGCGACATTCCCGCTCAAACCGACGAAGCGTGAATTCCAGTCGCTTCGCCATCTCGCCGGTCGCATGCCGCTCGACGGCATAGATCACCGAATCGTTGATCTCGAGATTGTAGGGCATGGCGATCAATGGCCCGGCGGTCGTCTTCATCCAGGAGGGTCGATCGTCGACAACCCAATCGCAGACATAGTCGATCCGGTTCCGCTTGAGGATATCGGCGGTATCGGCGGTCTCACGGAGTCCCGGAGACAACCAGCCGCGCGGACGCTGTCCGGTAAAGCCCGCGAGCTTGTCGAGACTTGCGCGGATGACAGCTTCCTCGCCGCCTTCGACATGATTGATGGCTTTCTGGTGCATGCCGTGACCAATGAATTCCCACCCGGCATCGCGTATGGCGACAGCGGCTTGCGGGTATGCGTCGATCACGCCCGCGTTGAAGCTCGTCGACGCCGGCAGATGGCGCGACGTGAGGGCCTGCAGAATGCGCGGAAGCCCCGCGCGCATGCCGTAGTCGGCCCAGGAGAAATTCGGCACGTCCGGCACCGTCTCGCGCCCGTGCGGCGGCGTCAGGATGGTGCGCGGCATCGGCTGGTCGAATTGCCAGTTCTCCACATTGACGACGAGATGGACGAGGATGCGCTTTCCGTTCAACGCCGGCAGAGCCGCCCGATCGGACGAAAGCAGGTAGGGAATTCGCGGATTTGCCATGGTCGTGTTCACTTCCGGGAGATGTGTTCGACCTTCATGTCGGACATGATTCCGGCCTTGTAGGCCATGAATTCCGCGCTGGTAAGGCTCGCAATCGAACGCGGCCGCGCCAGCGCGATCGGAATGGTCCGCATGATCCGGCCCGGACGGGCGGTCATCACATGGATGCGATCCGCCAGCAATATCGCTTCATCGATGTCATGGGTGACGAACAACACCGTGGTGCCGAGCGATTGCCATACGTCGAGCAGCAATTGTTGCATGGAAAGCCGCGTCTGCGCGTCCAGCGCCCCGAACGGCTCGTCCATCAACAGCGCACGCGGGCTCATCGCCAGCACCCGTGCAATGCCGACGCGCTGGCGCATGCCTCCCGATAGCTGCACCGGCAATGCGTCGGCGAACGCCTCCAATCCCACCAGCTTCAACAGGTCGCGCGCCTTCGATTCATATTCGGCGCGCGCAACGCCCTGAACCTCGGGTCCGAAGACGACGTTCTGCCAGACGTTGAGCCAGGGGAACAGGGCTGCTTCCTGAAACACCACGCCGCGATCGGGACCAGGGCGTGTCACGGTTTTGCCGTCAAACAGCAGCGTGCCTTCCGTCGTATTCTCGAAGCCGGCAAGCAGATTCAACAGCGTTGATTTTCCGCAACCTGACGGGCCGAGCAGCGCGGCAAATTCACCTTCGTTGACGGTCAGGCTGATGCCGTCCAGCGCCCGGACCTCGTTCTGGCCCGAAAACGTCTTCGATACGTTTTCAAAGGTGATCGTGCCCATGGCGCCTGCTTCAGGACTGGAACGATTGCAGCCGGCGCCATGTCAGCACCGACCGCTCGACCACCAGGATAACGCGGTCGCTGAGGAGGCCCAGGAGGCCGATGGTTGCCATGTCGGCGATGACGACGTCCATGCGCCCGACGTAATAGGCATCCCACAGGACATATCCGAGGCCGGATTTCACCGCGATCATCTCCGCGACAATCACCGCCGTCCAGGCGATGCCGAGACCGATCCGCAATCCGGTGAAGATCGACGGCAGCGAAGCCGGCAGGACAACCCGCCGCAAGACCGTCCACCTTCCGGCCCCCATCATCAAGGCCGCGCGAATGAGATTGCGTTCGACGTCGCGCGCGCCCTGCGCCGTGTTGACCACGATCGGATAGAATGCGCCAAGCGCGATCAGAAACACCGCACCCATATCGCGAATGCCAAACACGGCGATCGAAAACGGCAGCCAGGCGGTGATCGGGATTGGCCGCAGCAGCTGAACCGTGGGGTCGAGCGCGCCCGACGCAATTCGATTCCAGCCGATCGCCAGCCCGACCGGTACCGCAACCAGGATCGCGGCAAGGAACCCCTTGCCAACGCGTTCGGCGGAGAAAACCAGATTGGCCAACCATGTTCCGCTGTAGGGATTGAGGCTCAACCCGGTTGAGCCGAACGCCCAAACCTTCCACGCCCGCCACGCACGATCCGGGGTCGGCAGCACGCCGCCGAACAATGAACCATCCGTCCCCGCCATCTGCCAAACGGTGATCACCAGTGCAGGCAGCACCACCGCGAGTGCGGCTTGCAACAAACTTCGGCGCACGGCAGGCGAAAGGATCGGCGATGCCAGGCCCGGCGGGCGCGATGCGGCCGTCTTTGAACTTATGCGCTCCGTCGAGAGCGACATGCCATTCCAACCTTTTCACGACGGCAAGACCTCGCGCGGACTTGCCCCTGTTGTTACCTGCCGAGCGCCTTCTCCACAAAGGAGCCGTCCCAATGCGCATCGATCTGATCCGAAACATCCTTCTGGATCACGCCAAGCTCGGCAAAGGCCTTGGCCTGACGCTTGATCTGTTCGGGCGAGATCACCTCGCCGAGTTTGATGATCTGCGACGCCTGGGCGGCGATGTCGGGCGCCATGCCGGAGAGCTGGGCGTAGGCTGCGGCGAATTCGGCGGGAGACCTGGTGAGTTCTTCCTGCTTCTTGAGGTAAGCCCAGACGAAGCGTTCGAGCGCGGCATGCTTGGCATCGACCGCCGGCTTCGTCGTCATGAACATGCCGAGTTCGGCGCCAACGGCCTTCGACGAGCCATATTCGAGCCCTTTGGCAAAGAACCCGTATCCACCCATTGCCGGAATCGACTCGAAGGGTTCCCAGGTGACGAGGCCGTCGACCTCACCTTTCTTCAAAGCCTGATCGAAATTCGCGCCGCCGCCCTGAATATTGACCGCCTCGAAACTGTTATAGGGGATGCCCTTTTCGACCAGCGTGGCCGCGAACTGAAACCAGACCGCGGAGCCCGGCGCGATGGCGATCTTCTTGCCTTTCAGATCATCCCAGGAATCGAACGCCACACCCTTTCGACCAATCACGTATTTCGGTGACGAGCCGACGCCCATTAGCCCGACGACACTGGTCGAACCCTGCGCCAGCGAAATGGCGAGATCGGCGGGGCCGACCGAAGCGGCATCGAGCGAGCCTGCCAATAGCGCAGTCCTTGCATCGGCATAACGGACAAACTCGACCAGTTTGAGTTCGACACCCAACTTCTTCAGTTCGTCGGCGATGAGGATGACCGGGGCCAGATGCCCGACCTTCTGATAGCCCACCGTCAATTGAACCGGCTGTGCCAGGGGAGCCGGCTCGGGTGCAACGGCATGCGCCTGCAGCGGCAGCAACCCCGAGGCCCCCGCAAGCAGGGCTCCCGCAAGGAAGAGAAGCTTCATCACCTGTCTCGATACCTGCACGATCCGCTCTCCATCTTGGCTGCCGGCCTGAAGACTGCCGCATCATAGGCGAGGACCGCATCATATCACACCCTCCTTGGCGCGACCGGCGGGTCTCGATCCGGCCAAGGCGGCGCGCTGATTTTGAACGCGTCGGCACCGAAATCGGGACGACGCGGCAACAAGAAGATGGGTGGCGCATCGCCCGGTTGAAATATCTTGAAGGACCGCCGCGCCCGGAATGGGGGTCATACGCATCACCACCCCGAGGCAAAAATAAAGCCGCGCCAACCCGAGGGTTGACGCGGCGATGGCCGTTCTGTTGCCAGGTGGTACCTACCCCGAACAGGTTACGCCGCGAGGCGCACTTCGTTCAATGCAACGTTATCGTTTGCATTTAGGTTTTTGACCCGATAACGGCGGTATCATGCCGGGCACAATTCAGAGCTTCTTCGCGACCA
>Ga0073928_10001359_pt1 | contig 47599 bp, 36 predicted proteins | sample PaiPotPPA55metaG_FD_76969 | JGI IMG/M metagenome (GOLD analysis project Ga0073928, IMG submission 76969) | Iron sulfur acid spring bacterial and archeal communities from Banff, Canada, to study Microbial Dark Matter (Phase II) - Paint Pots PPA... ...
AGAAACTCCGTACGCACTTCCAGAAGGTAGAACTGTTCTTCTGGCTTCGACTCGGAGACGCTCACTCGGCTTTGCGGGGCTGGCGCCCCATTCCGGCCGCTCTTCGATCCCATTCCGTCTTACAATGTTCCGGAACCGAAGATATTCCTTCCAACTACTCGAACCGCAAACAAACTACGCGGTCCCCCAACGAACACTACAAACTACCCCTGACAAACAATAGAGTATATGGAGAAGAACGTGCCCTGTCAAATCACTTTCGACACGAGACAGTGGAAAACTTTCGGGTCGGTGCAGGCTTTGGACTCCGCCATGCCTCAAATCAACTGCCCGGGGTTTATTATACACCATCGCAAGCCACTGCTGCTTACTCCGAGATGGTGCGTGGGCGTGCTGGATGATTGGCTTGGCCACGGGCGCTCCTGTTTCATCGTCGATGATTGTCCGACATCGCTGAGGCAAAATAACGGCCCTATAATCAATAATTTACACACCGACGATTAGACGTTCTTTGTGTTGCGGTTTGCACAGACAGGAGTGTCTGTGCGACTCACTAATTCTGTGGGGTGTCATCCTTATCGGTGCCCAGGTCCCCATAGGGCCATAAATTGAAGGCCTTCAACTCCTCATACTCGTGCTGGTCCCGCAACATCTTCGCCGTGCGCTTCGCCGGCCACGGTGCCGCAAATCGATCTGGCCGGTCCGCGATCCAGAATGCCGCTAATGCCATCAATGTTGCATTCTTCGTCAACACATCCGGCTTCTGCGCCTCCAGCGCGTCCGCTGCCGAGTGGTGCGTAAATTTGTATTCCGAGGTGTCCTGGTCCATGTTGATTCCCGGCAGACCCGCAATCGAAAACGGTAGCGTGTCGGTGCCGGATTCGATCTTGTCGTCCACGGTCATAGGTCCCATATTCGCCAGAGATCTTGCGAACGGCTGGAACGCCGCAACCAAATCGTCGCGCCCTCCCAACTGAAATCCCTTCACGGGTCCCTGCCCCGCATCCAAAATTAAATCTCCCAGGTGATTCGCCATTTCCGACTGGTGTTGTTTCACATATGCGCTCGATCCATCCAGCCCTTGCTCTTCGCCGGTGAACAACACAAATCGAATGGTGCGCCGGGGTTTCTCGCCGGAGCGTACGATGGCATCCGCCGCGCCCAGCGCGGTTGCTGTGCCCGAGCCGTTGTCCGTTGCTCCTTCGGCCAAATCCCAGGAGTCCAGATGGCCGCCGACCACCAGGATCTGCTCGGGATGTTCCGTGCCGCGAATCTCTCCCACGACGTTCGCGGTCTCCACCGGTCCGTTCGTAAACGTATTCTGAATGTTGAACCGCACATGCGGCGCAATCCCGCGATCCAGATAGCGTTCCAGCTGCCCCTGGTCCTCAGCGGTCATCGAAACCACCGGAACGGCAAAATCCGCGTCAAATCCCAGAATCCCCGTGTGCGTCAAATTCATTCCCGCGGCCTTCCCGCCGCCCTGGCCTCCGATGATCGCGATCGCTCCCGCGGGCCCTGCCGCGCGGATCAAATCGCCCATGCGAATGAAAGCTTCGATACCCATTCTTCTTGCGTTGCCTTTGGCCACCACCAACGCCACCTTGCCCTTCAATCGCGATACGTTCTTGATCTCGTTGTCGATATCAAACAGGTTCACCGCCACCACATCGCCTTCCACGCCGCCCGCGGGAGTCGAGCCCGTCCATCCCATTGAATCCACATGCAACTTGTGACTGACTGGCGTCAGCAGTTCCGCATCCGCCGTTCCTCGCGTCCAGCCCTTCCAGATGGCGTATTTTTCTTTATGCACGTTGGTCAAACCGATCGACTGCATTTTCGCGACGCCCCAATCCTCGGCCTTGCGCTCCGCTGGGGTGCCCGTCACCCGCGCCCCAACGTCGTCGCTCAATTCCGTCAAGAACTCAAACGCGTGCGAGTTCATCTCCCCTTCGCCCGCAATCTTCACCAGCGCCGGCAGCGTACCGTCCTCCGATGGCCCCTTCGGCGCGCGGTCGTCCGCATGCACAACACTCGCGCCCACCAGCATCCCGACCACTCCCAAGACCGCAAATACTTTCGTCATCCGCAATCTCCTGTCATCGTCATGCGCAGTTTTGCGCGCACACATTATCACTTGTGAGACGCGCGCGGGACCAATCGGTTTCCCCGGTCCGCAGGCACCTGTTCCTTACCTCCGCGTCTCCGAACGCTGTGCTCCGACGTCTGGGTCCTCTGTGTAAGTCGTTGGATTTCTGGCAGTTCGCAGCCCTTCTACCGCGCTCGTGCAACCCTCGCAACGCCTCCGCAACCCAGGCTTGCCCCCGTTCCTCACCCGCTCCAAACTGAAGTCGTGACTCGCTCGTCAGTTCCTCGTAAGTCGCTGTGGCTCCTCGCCGCCTTCGCGCTGTTGTTCGGGTCGAGGTCCATCCCCGCACAGGAAGGCGCGCCGATTGCCAAGCCCGCGGACAAACCCGCAACCCCGGAGACACCCGCCCAAATCGAGCTCCTGGAAACGCACATCCGCTTCGAGGACAATGGCGACTCCCGCAAAGAGGTTCATACCCGTGTCCGCATCAACAGCGAACTAGGCGTCCGCCAATTCTCGCACCTCAATTTCAACTTCAACCGCTCCTTCGAGCAGATTGAAATCCCGCTCGTTCACATCACTCACGCTAGCGGCGGCACGGCCCACATCCTCCCCAGCGCCATCACCGACCAACCTAGCCCAGACGTCGCCGACGCCCCCGCCTACCAGGAGGTCCGCGTGAAATCGGTCCGCATCCTGGGTCTCGAGCCCGCTGATGTCCTCGAGTACCGCGTCATCACGACCGCAACACACCGCCCGCTCGCGCCCGACTTCTGGCTCGACCACACCTTCGACCGCAGCGGTGTCGTCTCCCATGAACTCTACGAACTAAGTGTGCCCACCTCGCGGCAAGCGCAAATCCGTATCAACCCGGCGACGCCGGCGACGCCTGCAACGCCCGCCGAGCCCGAGGCGAAAGACAGCACGCGCCTCAATTACAAATGGGATGTGAAGCCTGAAAACCTGAGCGACCATCCAGCAGATAAGCCTGGTGCAAATTCCGAACCCGATATTGTCGTCACCACGTTTACGTCTTGGGAACAGCTGAGCATGCGGCTCAAATCATTTCTAAACAATGCGAGTTCGCCTTCAATTTGGGCCGAATCCATGAGACTAACGGGCTCCTCAAAAGAACCTGTCCCCGATTCTCTCCTGTACGACCTGGTGCGCGCGAAAATCAAGACCATTGATTTACCTTTGGACTTCTCAAAGCTTCCCTTAAGACAAGCCTCGGAGGTGCTCTCATCCGGTTATGGCCGGCCAGAAGAAAAGCTGGAGCTTCTTCTGATCCTTCACGGACAACAAAGCCTGCAGCATCCGGTGAACACCAAGGTCCTGGCGTACAGCGATGTGGAGTCGCCCCAAGATCAACTCCCTAGACCATCTGTGCTGAGAGGGCTAGTGCTGAACATCAGCGAATCGAACAGGAATGTCTATCTCGACCCCAGTTTGGAAGTTGCCCCTTACGGCATGATTCGCGCGGACCTCCGTGGCAAGAAAGCGCTCGTTTTGGGCGGGTGTCCGACCGAAAAATCTCGCTGCTGGCAGGCTATTCCGAACGACCTCCCATTCCCTTCGACGCAACGCGTGATCGTTGACGCCGCTCTCGCCGCCGACGGTGCCCTCACTGCGAAAGTTAAATATTCCATGCGGGGCGACAACGAACTATTGCTTCGGATCGCCTTCCACCAATCTCCTCGCGACAAGTGGAAAGAGGTCGCCCAGCTTCTGGCCCTCTCTGACGGCTTCCGCGGCAAGATCATTTCCGCCAGCGCTTCAGATCCTACGGTCACGAAACTGCCTTTCACTGTCGAGTACGAGATCTCGCAACCCAAATTCGTCGACTGGGCCAAGAAACCGGTGCGCATTCCGGCGCTGCTCCCGCAGCTTGCAGTTCCCGATCTGCCCGAGAAAGTAGCGGACGGCGCTGCCGCATCGCCGATCAACCTTGGGACACCTCTCGACGTCGATACTCGCGTCACGCTACGCTTGCCCTCCGGCACCGGCGTTGAAGTCCCCACAGGTACGGTCGTCGATCGTGAGTATGCAACGTTTGTCTCCCGCTACAGCACCCAAACGGGTGTGATCACCGCGTCCCGCCATATCAACTTTCTCCGCCGCCAGGTCCCCGCCGGCCAATCTGCTGACTACGCCGCCTTCCTCCACGCCGTCCAAACCGATCAGTCCCAACACTTCACGCTAAGCCGCACCGACGCCGTTGCGCATCCCGCTACTCCCAAAGCGGCAACCCCCAAGCCCCAATAGGACAGCTCCTGAATCTGCGTGGCGTGGCGAAAGAGCCAGCTTCAACGGCCAAAGCCGATAGAAGTTGCAAACACCAGCGGCACGGCTGAAACAGGCTGCGGAAAAATGCAACCAAACGAGGAAGAAGCTTCCTTCAGGGGCTGAAGCCCGTTGAGAGCACGTAGTCTACGTCGGCGCTAAAGCACCGACCTCCTGAAGAAAAAGACTGTTTCCGCAGCCTGTGAAGCCGTGCCCCCTTTTCCCGCAGGGTCCCACGTGCTCTTCACTGGCGCGCGGCGGCCTCTTCACTGGCGCGCGACTGCGCGACACGCTGGAATTGTGCGGGGGTGGCGATTGTTTGTTACAATTTCGAGGATTTTTAGAAGGCGGCTTCCGGAGACTCATGGCTGCAAGAAAAAGTGTAAGCAAGCGCACCACGAACAGTAGCGCAAAGAAGATACAGCCGAAATATAACCGCATCGTCCTGAAACTCTCGGGTGAATCACTGCAGGGGCCGCAGGGATTTGGAATTCACGGCGAGACGGTGCGAGCGATTGCCCAGGAATTAAAGGAGGTGCACGCACTGGGCGTGCAGATCGCCGTCATGGTCGGGGGTGGAAATATTTTTCGCGGCGGCCGGCAAAAGGGTTTCGAGATCGAGCGAGCCACCGGCGACTACATGGGCATGCTTGCGACCATGATCAATGCCCTGGCGCTTCAGGACGCGCTGGAAAAGGAAGGTGTGCACACCCGGGTGCAAAGCGCTATCGAGATGCACCAGGTTGCGGAGCCGTTTATCCGGCGGCGTGCCTTCCGTCATCTCGAAAAGGGCCGCGTCGTGATTTTCGGAGCGGGCACGGGGAACCCATATTTCTCAACGGATACTGCGGCGGCGCTGCGCGCGATGGAAATCAAAGCGGACGTTATTTTGAAAGCGACGCGCGTGGACGGGATTTACGATGCGGATCCGGAGCACGTAAGCAATGCAAAATTTTTCGCGCAGATCACCTATCGCGACGTGCTGCACCAGAACCTGAAGGTGATGGACGCCACCGCCATTTCCCTGTGCATGGACAACGGCATGCCCATCGTGGTGTTCAACATGAACCAGCACGGAAACATCAAGAGGGTGGTGCTCGGCGAGCGCGTAGGCTCGACCGTCAGCCCAGCGTAGAAGTAGAGTTTTTCATCCGTTAGTTCCCTGGTTAGTGGGGCGGCGATCCTTTGCCGTCAGGCCCGTGAAATCAGCTTAAAACTGAAAACTGCATTTTCCGAACGAGGAACGACATGACCAATCTTGGGACGACGAAAGAAGCCATTGCCGCTGCGAGGACACGCATGGAAAAGGCGGTGGACGATTTTCGCAAGGAAATCGCAACGCTGCGTACGGGGCGCGCGAACGCGACGCTGCTTGACGCCATTCGCGTGGACTATCACGGCACGGCGATGCCGGTAAATCAACTAGGCACGATGACGACTCCGGATCCGACAATGATCGTAATCGCGCCGTGGGATCCCAGCGTGGTTGCGATGATCGACAAAGCGATTCGCACCTCAGACCTGGGACTAAATCCGACCAACGACGGCAAAGTCGTGCGCGTACCGATTCCGGCGCTGACCGAAGAGCGCCGCAAAGACATGGTGAAGCACCTGCACAAGGTGCTGGAAAATCACCGGACGGCAGTGCGCAACGTGCGGCGCGACATCAAGGAAGCCATCGACAAGCTCGAGAAGGACAAGAAAATCAGCCAGGACGAGCAAAAGAGGTCGCTCGATGAACTGGACAAGGTTTCGCACGCGGAGACCAGGAAGATCGAAGACCTGAGCGCGGTGAAAGAAAAAGAGATAATGGGTTTGTAGGCGAAAAAAAAAGCGTCCCGCGTTTAACGGGACGCCTGAAAAGCGTTACAAGAGATAGACTTCAGACGGCGACAGGCACTCCGGCTTGTCCCGGCCCCACTTCGGGACCAGCGGTGGCAACTTCGCCGACCTTGAAGCGCACGAAACGCCGGACGGCAACATTCTCGCCGAGTTTGGCCACCGCTTGCGTGATCATCTCGCCGATAGTGACCGACTCGTCCTTGATGTAGTGCTGTTCGTAGAGGCAATTCTCCTCGTAGAACTTTTCCATCTTGCCGGTCACAATACGCTCGATCACCGCTTCCGGCTTCCCGGTGGCCTTGGCCTGCTCGCGGTAGATATCGCGCTCTTTCGCGAGCATTTCGGGGGTGACTTCCTCGCGACGCAGGTAGCGTGGATCGACGGCGGCGATGTGCATGGCGATGTCGTGGCACAACTGCTGGAAGGCCTCGGTGCGCGCCACGAAGTCGGACTCGCAGTTCACTTCCACGATCACGCCGATTTTCCCGCCGGCGTGAATGTAGTGGCCGACGAGTCCTTCGCTGGCCTGGCGTTGCGCCTTTTTCGCGGCGGCTGCCTGGCCCTTCTTGCGCAGGATGTCGATGGCCTTTTCGACGTCAGCGGCGGATTCCACCAGCGCCGCGCGGCAATCAGCGAAACCCGCGCCGGTGCGTTCGCGCAGTTCTTTCACGAGATGTGCTGGGATTTGCATGGCTTGCGGTTGTGTACTCATCTTTTTTCTTTCCGGGAGCTTTATTTTTTAAAATCGGCACGTCCGGCTGCAAAAAGACCCGGCGCGTCGCAATGACGAAAGCGCCGGGCCTTTTGGACTTACCAGCGCACTCTGATTAATGTGATCCCGCGTCCGGCGGAACAGTGGCCGGCTCAGCGTTCTCGGCGGGTTCCGGAACTTCCAGTGGAACTTCACCCTCGACGAAGTCGCCTTCCTGCTTTTCGTATTCTTCGTACTTGCTGGTATCGACGTACTCCACGCCATCGACCAGTGCTTGATCTTGCGCCGACTTCTGCTCCGCAACCTGCGATTGCTGATACAGATTGTGGCCTTCGAGCACCGACTCCGAAATTTTTGAGGTGAACAAGCGAATCGCACGTAGCGCGTCGTCGTTTCCAGGAATGATCCAATCCACCACGTCGGGATCACAGTTGGTATCTACGACGGAAACCACCGGGACACCCATGCGCCGCGCTTCCTTCACCGCGATTTCCTCGGCGTTCGAGTCGATGACGAACATCGCGTCAGGAAGCTGTGCCATGTTCTCGATGCCTTGGAGATTCTGGTTCAGGTGCTTCATTTCGCGCTCGAGGCGCGCTTTTTCCTTCTTGGAGAGCTCGCTCATGCGGCCATCTTCACTCATGGCCTTCAGCAGCTTTAGCCGCTTGATGGATTTCTGCAGGGTCGCCCAATTGGTCAGCGTGCCGCCGAGCCACCGGTGGTTTACGAAAAATGCGCCGCAGTGCTTGGCTTCTTCAGCGACTGCTTCCTGGGCCTGGCGCTTCGTACCCACGAACAAAACGGTTCTGCCCTGGGCTGAGATTTCGCTCACGAAGCGGCTTGCTTCGCGGAACATTTTCAGCGTTTTTTGGAGATCGATAATGTGAATGCCGTTGCGTTCTCCGAAGATATATTCCTTCATCTTCGGGTTCCAGCGTCGCGTCTGGTGACCGAAGTGAACTCCGGCCTCCAGCAACTCTTTCATCGTAATTTCTACTGCCAAGTTTCCTCCTTTTAGGATTGCTGCTTGCGGTTGCCGTGATTACAGAAACCGATCTGAAGATCGGCCACTACAACAGAGCAGCCTTCTTGCCGGCGGCTTGCCGGCCATGATCTCGGCGAGTGGGCTTTCGCCCCTTCGCCGGAGCTCGATTTGTGGCGCCTGAGCCGGTTGAGATTAACCGTGTCAAACACCACTAAGAAATTAGCGCTTCGTGAACTGGAAGCGTTTGCGCGCGCCTTTTTGGCCGTACTTCTTGCGTTCTTTCATACGGGAATCGCGCGTCAGAAAACCGTTTGTTCGCAGCGAAGGGCGCAATTCCGGGTTGTAGCGCGAGATCGCGCGGGACAATCCCATGCGCACCGCGCCGGCCTGTCCGCCGACGCCGCCGCCGTTCGCGGTAATCACAACGTCCACCTGATCCGCCAGGTTCGTGAACTTCAGCGGCTCCAGCGCGTCGTGCTTCCACGCAAAATTCGGGAAATACTGCTCCGCGGTTCGGCCGTTCACCGTGAACTTGCCGGAGCCTGCACGCAGGAACACACGCGCAATAGACTCTTTGCGGCGGCCCGTGCCGAGAAACCAAGACTTCGAGCCCGCTATGGGCGTACCAGTAGAACTCAACGTCCCTCCTAGACTTGACACCACGCTCGGCTTGCTCCCTACTCGACTAAGGAAGGCACCGCAATGCGCGGAAAAAAACCTATCGGACCGACTGACCAGGGAGACTGGAATACTGCAGGTTGTTACACCTACCAGAACAACAATCCCCGAAAATTGCTACGCGCTTGTTAAAGCGCCATCGGCTGCGGCTTTTGCCCGTTGTGCCGCGCCAAACCAGCGGCGTCACGGTAGATACGCAGCTTCTTCGCCCGGCGCGCGCGGAGCTTGTTTTTCGGCAACATGCCGAGAACCGCTTCGCGAATCATCCAGTCGGACTTATTCGCACGCAATCTCTTCGCCGGCACTTCCTTCAAGCCGCCCGGGTATCCGCTATGCGAGTAATACACCTTCTGCTCGACTTTGTTGCCGGTCATGCGAACCTTGTCCGCATTAATGACCACGACGTGATCGCCCGAATCCAGATACGGCGTGAAACTCGGCTTATCCTTACCCATCAGCATTCGCGCGATTTTCGTCGCGAGCCGGCCCAAAACCTGGTTGGTGGCATCCACCACAAACCAATCCGCGCCCACTTTGAGCGCTTCCGCTTCTGCTCCCTTGGCTACATACGTCCGCATTGCCCTTAGTCACACCTTTCCCAGTAGAGACAAACGCTAATGTTAGAGGATGGCTTGGCCTTCTGTCAACGAAGTTCCGTCGGGGATGGTAGAGATCATATTGTTGACGATCAATTCCGCACCTTGTAAGGTTTGGGCGATGCAAATCGCTTTCAGTTCTGGTTGCCTTTCTTGTTGTAGCCGCTAAAGTTTCGACGTCCCCACTTTTTGCCTGTTGTAGTTCTCAATCTCAGTGGTAATGCATTCAAATGCGAGGAGACAGTCACAATGAGCAAGATATTGAGCGAAGTACTGGAAGCGAACGCGAAGTACAGCGAGGATTTCACGGACAAGGGGAAACTGGCGATGCCGCCCGCGCGGCGCTTCGCGATCCTGACCTGCATGGACGCGCGCCTGGATCCGGCGAAGTTTGCGGGACTGGCTGAGGGCGACGCTCATGTGATCCGCAACGCCGGCGGAAGGGCGAGCGACGACGCCATACGATCGCTGGTGATCAGCTACAAGCTGCTGGGCACCAATGAGTTCTTTGTGATCCACCACACCGAGTGCGGAATGTTGTACTTCACGAACGAAAAGATGCGCGAAATGCTAGCTACGAGCCTGGAGACGGCGCAACTGACGGCGCAGGGATTTCAGGATGTCGGTCATGGGCCCGGCTCGCCTGAGGGAAATTACATCGAATGGCTGACGTTCAAAGATGCGAGACAGGCGGTGCTCGACGACGTGGCGCGTATCAGGACCCATCCGCTGATTCCGAAGACCATTCCGGTGCACGGATACATATTCGACGTTAAGACAGGGAAATTGGTCGAAGTGGAAGGCGCGAAGTCGGTGGGCGCAGCGGGCTGAACAAGTCCGTTAGCGCGCGGTCTGATGGCGTCCGACTAACCGACAACGCTAACGCGCGATTGGGTCGCGAACCTCGGCCAACCGGCCTCGACGTCTACACGTTTACGGTGGGTAGGAAGCGCGGGGCCTTCCTGACCTTGGTGGCTTGCTCAAAAGCATAGGCCACGCGGATCAGCACGGGTTCGCTCCAGGCTCGGCCGAAGAAGGAGATTCCCACCGGTAAGCCACTAATGAAACCGGCTGGGACGGTGATGTTGGGGTAGCCCGCGACGGCCGCGGTGCCGGAACTTCCACCGCCGAAGGAATCGCCATTGATGTGGTCGGTGAGCCACGCAGGGCCACCAGTGGGACCAATCAGGGCGTCAAGATTGTTTTTGTCCATGGTCGCGTCGATGCCTTCTTTTCGCGCGAGTTGGTGGTTTTTCGCGAGGGCATCCAGATATTCCTGAGTCGTCAGCGGACCTTTCTCCTGCGCTTTCAAAAAAGTATCCTGCCCGAAATAGGGCAGCTCCTTTTCCCGGTTTTTCTCGTTGAAATCGATAATGTCCTGCAACGTTTTCACGGGCGCGTTCGGTCCCAGGCGCGCCAGGTAGGCGTTTAGGTCGGCTTTCAGTTCGTAGAGGAGTACGAGGAACTCGGAATCGCCGAATTTGCCGGCGGTCTCGATGGGAGCAGGATCGATCAGGATGGCGCCCTGCTTCTTCATGGTGTCGAGGGCGTCCTCCATAACCTTGTCGACTTTCTCGCTGAAGCCGAAGGTTTTTCGCACCACGCCGATGCGCGCGCCGCGCAGTCCGTCCGCTTTCAAGAATTGCGTGTAGTCCGTATAGGAGTGCTCGCGACTATCGGCGGTGGCAGCGTCCTGACTGTCGATGCCCGTTAGCGCTCCGAGAACGATGGCCGCGTCGCGCACGGTACGGCACATCGGACCTGCGCCGTCTTGCGTATGTGAGATTGGAATGATACCGGTGCGGCTCACCAGGCCGACAGTGGGCTTGATGCCGACGAGTCCATTGCTGGATGAGGGGCAGACGATCGATCCGTTCGTCTCCGTGCCAATGGCTGCGGCGCACAGATTGGCGGAAACGGCGGCGCCCGAGCCGGCGCTGGAGCCGCAGGGGTTGCGATCCAGCGCATAGGGATTTTTCGTTTGGCCGCCGCGCCCGCTCCAGCCGCTGGTGGAATGGTCGGAGCGGATGTTAGCCCATTCGCTGAGGTTCGTTTTTCCCAGAATGACGGCGCCGGCGTCGCGAAGTTTTTGAGCGACGGTGGAATCTTTCGACGGCCTGGAGCCCAGGAGCGCGAGCGAGCCTGCCGTGGTCATCATTTTGTCGGCCGTGTCGATATTGTCTTTGATGAGCAGGGGGACGCCGTGAAGCGGGCCGCGCATACCTTTGTCTTTGCGCTCTTTGTCGAGGGCGTCAGCGATGCCGAGCGCGTCGGGATTGAGTTCGATAATGCTGTTGATGGCGGGGCCTTGCTTGTCGATCTGATCGATGCGCGCCAGGTATTTTTCGGCGATGGATCGCGCGGTATGCTTGCCGGACTTCATGGCGTCTTGCAGGTCCCCGATGCTGATTTCGTCGAATTCGAATGCGGAAATTTCGTCTGGGCGGCTGGGCGCGGAACGTTCGAGTGCGTCCGTGCCCATCGGTTTGACCGCTGTCACAACGGCGGCACCCACGCCACCGATCAAACTGGCACGCAAAAATTCGCGTCGTGCGGGACTCGTGGGTGTTTGCGCACTCGCTGGAATCTCTTCGCGCCCGGAAGCCCGACTTACCCACTGTTCAGGATTGCATTTCGGATCTTGCTTCATCGTGAAGTTTCCGCCCGTAGTAGAAGTGGCAAACTGTGCCGACCGATAGTAAGCCAAACGGGCCTGCAAAGGCATGTTTTTGAGCGATATCTTCAGGCGGGCTCGGCGGCAATTGTCACAATTTTGTCACGCTGTTGGACGGTCGTGCTTGTGGAAATGAGCAGCGTGGCGGCGAGCAGGCAAAGCCCGCCGGAGAGCCAGAAAGCGTCGCGATAGTCGCCGAGGTAGGTACGGATGGTTCCGGCAGTGAGCGCTGCCAGCGAGGCTCCCAGTTGATGCGAGGCGCCGATCCATCCGTAGACTACGCCGACGTTTTCCTTGCCGAATGTATTGGCGGTGAGGCGCACCGTGGGCGGAACCGTGGCGACCCAGTCCAATCCGTAGAACACCGCGAAGAACGAGAGCCAGCTCGCAGGATGCGCGAGGGAAAACGGCAGAAACAAGAGCGACAAGCCGCGCAGTGCGTAATACCAGAAAAGCAGATAGCGGCTGTTGAAGCGGTCGGTTAGCCAGCCGGAAAAAGTTGTGCCAGCCAAATCAAAAACGCCCATTACAGCGAGAAGGCCGGCAGCTCGGACTTCCGGGATTCCGTGATCCATGCAGGCCGGAATGAGGTGCGTGCCGATCAATCCGTTGGTGCTTGCGCCGCAAACGAAGAAAGATCCAGCCAGAATCCAGAACTCGCGGGATTTCGCGGCCCAGACAAGTCCCCGCAATGGAGCATGCGGCACGCCCGTGACCGTCGAGGAATCCTGCGGACGAGCTCCATAGGCAAGCAGGCCAACATCGGATGGGCTGTCCTTCATCCAGAAAAGTACGACGAGAAACACCAGGCCCGCGATACCCGCTACAAAATAGACTGCGCTTCGCCAGCCGTGCGCTGTGACCAGTTTTGCCAGCAGCGGCAGGAAGACCAGTTGCCCAGTGGCGTTGGCGGCGGTGAGCAGGCCCAAAACCAAGCCTCGCCGCTCCTCGAACCAGCGATTCACGATCACCGCAGCGAGCACCAAAGCGGTGACACCGGTACCTGTGCCGACGAGGATGCCCCAGAAAAGAATCAGTTCCCACTGATGATGCATGGTGGAGGAAAACGCCACCGCAAATGCGAGCAACGCCAGCGCCCACAGGACGATCTTGCGCAGACCGTAGCGCGCCATAAAGGAAGCCGCAAACGGTCCTATGATTCCGAACAGCGCGATGTTTACAGCGATCGCGCCGGAGATGGCCGCGGTAGTCCAGCCGAATTCATGCTCAAGAGGAACGATCAGAATGCTGGGCGTGGCGCGGATGCCGGCGGTAACGAGCAGGATGAGGAAGGTGACGCCAGCCACAACCCAGGCGTAATGCATTTTTCGTTTTTCTGATGTCGCCCGTTGCACTCCAACCTCCACGCTGCTCTTTTACAAAGATACATGCTAGACTAGAAGAGTGACAGACAGGTCTGTCTCATGTCAATCGATCCAATATGGCTCGTAAATCCATAGAAAAGACTTCGCGTCCTCGCCCGGGACGCTCCTCGGCCCGATCAGCGCGACAGCGCATCCGCGACGCGGCCATCCCGCTCTTCTACCAACAAGGCGCGCGCGCCGTCGGCATTGATACGGTCATCGCGAAATCCGGGGTGGCGAAAATGAGCCTGTATCGCAGCTTTCGCTCAAAGGACGAGCTGATCGCGGCTTGCCTGGACGAGCGAGACAGGAGCTATTGGGCATGGTTCGACCGGGTCGTGGCGGAGCATCCCGGCGACCCTCGCGAACAGCTTCGCGGCGTAATTCGCGGCGTCGCGAAACGCACCTCGAAACCCGGTTACCGTGGCTGTTTTTTTCTGAACACTGCGAGCGACTACGTGGACCCGTGGCATCCGGGTCGCAAGCTAGCGGTGCGTCACAAACAGGAGCTGGCTTCGCGCTTGTTGAAGATTTGCCGTCAACTGCCTGTGCAGGACCCGTGGGCGCTCTCGCGGCAACTCGTCCTGTTGATCAATGGCGCGCAAGCCACGGCGGGCATGCTGGGCAAGAGAACGCAAATGGAAGTAGTCGAAGCGGCGGAACAGCTCATAAACGGCGGGGTCATAAGCGGCGGGGCCCTTGCACGACGGCAAACGCATCACGCTAAGTAGGCAGGAGCGGTTCGTAGGTCGGCGCAGGTACGTTCCTGCGCTGCCATTTCTTGCTGCAGCAAGCGCGCAGCTTCTTCTTTCAGACAAATATTCATGGTGCCGTGGCAAACCAAGTGGCAGTGGCCGCCGGGGCAGCGAAACGCCTGAAACAGAACGTTCTGATCTCGGCGCGCACTCACGCCCGACCTGCCTGCCCAAAGACTTCTCAATGCACTCAGCGCGGTCCTTAGCTCGCAAGCCGTGAGGTGGATCGAAAGAAAGGGCAGGACCAGGTGAAAGCAGTTGGCGTCGCATCGTAGCAAGATGAAGTCGTCGTTGTTCCGGATGGGAGAAAGTTTGGGTTCGCAAGAAGCGGGCACTGCGAGTCTCCTCTCGAGGAGCTGGTTTTGCGTTCTGGAGAGTTGATGGTGTTGCAACTACGTTGCAACAACGGATATAAGACTAGTTTAGTCCGATTACCCTGTCAAGGCCATGCAGTCCTTTTTTTTCGGCCACGCAAAGCTGTCGTCTGAATGAGCTATCGACGGTACGAAACTTCCTGACAGCCGGTATTGACGAGAAAGGCCGCGAGGACTGGGCTGACTTCGCCCGCCCTGCTCAAACTCGGGTACACTTATCGTGGAGCCTCGACAGGAAGGGACGCATTGATTCACCGTTACGTCTTCCACAACGACGAATTGAAATCCATCGAGAAGGTTCGGCTCTCGCCCGGCCAGGCCGGATTGGTCTGTGGTTGGGGCATCTTTACCACAATGCGGATTTCGAGAGGCGAAGCGTTTGCCTACGAGCGTCACTGGCGCCGCCTGGAAAAAGACGCCGGGATCATCCACATCCCCCTGGCCCACACCGCAGCCAAGGTGCGCGTGCACCTGCACGAGGTTATTCGGGCCAATAAGGTGACGGACGGCTGCGCCCGGATCTATCTCATCTACAACAATGTAGGGTTCTGGCAGAGCGACGAAGAACGCCCGCAAACCGATCTGATCATCTACTCGGCGCCCCTGCCGGAATATCGAGAACCGATCCGTTTGGGACTACAAGAGCATGGGCGTCACGCGGCATCTCCTCTTGCCGGCGTGAAAAGCACTTCGTGGCTCCCGAATGTGTGGGCGGTTGGCGAGGCACAGCGCGAGGGCCTGGACGAAGTGGTGCTGCTCAATGAGAGGGGGGAAGTCGCGGAGTGCACCGCCGCTAATATTTTCGCAGTGAAAAATGGGAAGGTGTACACGCCGCCGCTCAACTCAGGATGCCTGGAAGGCGTTACGCGCGGCATTCTGTTTGAGATCGCCCCGGAGGCGGGTGTCGCGGTCATTCAGCAGACGCTGAAGCCCGAGGACCTGTACTCGGCTGACGAAGTTTTTATCTCCTCCACGAACCGCAATCTACTGGGAGTTGGCGAAATCGCTGGCCATGCCATGGCAAAAGCTCCGGGGCCGGTGACGCGCCAGTTGGACGAACTGTTCGATACGCACGTGGCGGACTACGTTACGCGCCGCCTCGCCTCGGCCACACGCTAGCCCTCCGACGTCATCCTTAATTCCCTGCCTTATGGGTTATAGCGCGTGAGCCAGTCCTGTATTTCCTTGAAGACGTCGCGACGCTGCTCCGCCAGTCGTGGAAAATGTGGCGAGCCAGGATACGTCACCATGCGCACGGTCTTGCCACGCTCCGCCAGCAAAACGTAGTATTCGCGCCCTTGCAGGACTGGCACCCGCAAGTCCGCGTCGCCGTGCAGGATCAGCAGCGGCGTGGTGACTTGATCGACATGCATGACTGCGGAGAACTGTAGCATTGGCGTTGCGTCCTTCTCCTGCAGCCTCGCGTCGTAGTCCACCTGCCAGATGTCGCTTGTGGGGATGAAACTCAGCCAATCGGTGATACCCGCCCCCTCGATCGCTGCCTTGTAGCGATGCGTCTGGGTTACCGTCCACGAGGTCATGAATCCGCCCGCGCTCCAACCGAAGATGGCCAGCCGGTTGGGATCGGCCCAACCTTGCGTAATCGCGAAATCGGTGGCGCTGTCCACGTCGCTATAGGCGCGATCGCCGAAATGCTGGTAGATCGCCACGAGGAAATCGGCGCCGTAACCCGTTGACCCGCGGTATTGCGGCTGCAGCACGACGTATCCCATGCCGGAGATCAGGCGCGAGAACAAATCCAACCGAAACTCGTCGTTGGCCTCCGGGCCTCCGTGCGGCAGAACCAGGAACGGGTATTTCTTGCCGGCGGCATAGTCTGCAGGAAACGTGACGATGCCTTCGAGTTTGGTGCCGTCCTTTGCGGTCCACCGCACGACCTTGGCTTCTCCGAGGTTCACGTTCGCCAGCGTATCGTCGCCTTCGTGCGTAATTTTGTGCAGCTCCGTGCCACGGGCAACGGCCACGTTGTCAGCGTGATATACATCGGCGACGTTGAAAGCCAGAACACTGGGTGCCGACGCCAATGCGGGAGAAACAGGCGTCCCTGCAACAGTGCCATCGGGCCAGCGGTACGCCGTTTCCAGCTTTCCGGCGCGATAGGTATCCACCTCAGAGAAAACGCCTTTGTGCATCTCCACCCAAACCGTGCCGCGGGCATCGCCCACGACGGTCACCGCAGTGCCCGTCAGATTGGGAGTCCGATCGACCGCAGGTCCGCCCCCGACCGGCACGGTCCAGATGTGCTCGGGAGTCAGAACTGGCGTGCTGGTGCTCGCGAAAACGAGCTCCTGGCCGCCTTCTGTCCAGGCGATGCCACTGGTCGCGTCGGGAATCTCGGTCAGGCGGCGCGCGCCTGCGGCGCTGCAAACGTCCACAAACGAATGCAAGTCGTGATGACCCAATTTCTGCCATTGCGTCACGACGGCGATTTGCGAACCGTCGGGCGACCAAGCGATGTCGGTGATGTCTTTCAGCGTCGGACACCACCAGCCGCCACTGGCACCGTTTGCACCGACCACGTACAAACTGGTTTCGTCGTTTTCGACGACCGTGCGCACTTGCGCCAGCGCATCTTTCTTGCGCGGATCAGCCAGCACCGCAAAACGCGATCCATCCGGCGAAATCGTGACCGAACGAACCCCGGACGGCAAAACCAGGATTTGCGTAGGACTTCCCTCGGCTAACGGAACGATGGCGAGCTGCGGGACTTGGGCAACGGGCTCGATGCCGTAGAGCGCATTTCCATCCTTCGTGAAACCTGACGGCTCGAAATGCTCTGGCAGAACAAGCTTCCGCGCATTCTCGCCGGATACATCGATAAGATGCCAGTCGTGCTTGTCGACGGGCCCGGTGGTACCGTCGAAGAGCACTTGATACAGGATAGTCTTACCATCTGGGGAAACCGCGACGGCGCGCGCCCGGTGGAGGGCCGCATAATCGTCAGTGTTGAAGGGGTGTTTGTCTGCTGCCGCGACAACAGGCGCGATTTCAGCAACTCCGCAGGCTAACCCAAACCAAACAATTGAAGCGCAAACGATTGATAATTTCACCGACATCCTCCCGTTCCACCGATGGATCCTCGCGTTTCCACGAAATCCGGATTCAGAAGCTACCACAAGGACAGCTCAGGAGAGCATCCGGTTTTTCGATGCTGGATTGGATTTTAGCGGAGCAGATATTGAGCTCTGGAGTTCAGCCGCGAAGCGAGCACTACGGCAAAGCTTCGACCAAGTTGGCTGCGGCCTTTCGGCGCATTGCAACTTTATCCGACTCCTCAGAGAAAGCCGCTTCGAGCAACTTCCAATCTTTTCGCAATTCGGATTCCGATGTCTTGGGAGAACGCCCGCCACGCAACCGTTCGCGCAGCCGCGCAACCAGGAGTTCCCGCATAATTTCGGGCGGAGCATCGCCGCTCAGAACATTCTCGCGCGTGATTCCCACCTCGATCAGGGCATCACCCGACCGCACTTGCAGCATCGGCGTCCCGTTTTCATCCAGACGCAATTGCGCTCCATCCAGAAGATGATGCCAGGAAGCTTCCTCGCGCCGAGGGTCCGCATTCGCTCCAGCCCGCGTTACTTCCTCAAGCCCTTTCTGGTACGCTCGCCGTTCCTGAGCACTCAAACGCGTTTGCAAGCCGTCGTCCGCCGAGAACACCAGCGCGTCTTCCGGAGGACTGAAGCGGCCTCCGGCCACATATGCCACGGCGAAGCCTCCCGCCACCACTGGGTGCAGCGCGAGCAACGGCAATTCATACTTTTTGGCCTTAAAGACGGACTCGACCACCCCTCGCACCGGCCGGCTTCTGCGAATGGTCCCAGGCACCTGTGGGATCACGAAAACCGTGAATTGCAATTCCGGGTTCCGCTTGCTGAATTGAACCACGGACTTGGCGATGTGCTTCGGCGTCGAAACATCCAAGTCCGCAATCAGGGCGCGCTTCGCCGCTTTCGGGTAATAGAAGTTCACGGCCTCGCGCACGAAGTCCGCGCAATTGCGCGATACCAGCTTGTAAGACTCACGGTTCGGCCGCGCGTTGTACGCCGCGATGAATTTGTCGTCCTGCGCTGCGCTGGTCTCAATTTGAAACCCATATAAGGTGCGGTCGTACGCCGAGCCGATCAGCTCATACCAGTCGCCCGTAGGTGTTTCCCCAGCGGGGCCGTCGGGCACTAGCTCTTCCAGGAATTTTCGACGATACCGGTCCCGGAGCGCGGCTTCGAGTTTGTTATCCGCAAATAGCGGAATCTGCCCGGGCTTTTCGACGGCATAGAGGTACGGATATAGGGGCACCGCGATCCAGTCGTAGCCTGCAATCCGGTGGTATCGGCTGAGTACAACCCCAGCTTCGCCGGGCTGGCACCTCCTGAGTTGGGTCGGAGATGCCGCGCACACCCGCGTGAGGTAGATGGCGGTATGCCCGGTTCCGGCGAGTGCACCATCGTAGCTATACGGCTCTTCGAGGAGCACCGCAACGTCCGCACGGACGCGCGGCGCTGCCCAGAGCAGCAATACCAACACCCGGACTAGCTTCGTAGGCCTCATAGAGTTCTCATCGAATCAACGTTAGCAGCAGGGTTTGCCCCCGCAACTTACAACCCGTCCGGGCATGGCGAAGTTGCAACCCTGTCCTTAAGTACATGAAAATAAAAGAGAAACTAGTATAGGTCTCGTAAGTTCGGTCCCGGAAGGAAAGAGAATTGCAGTAGGATCTCTACTAGTATTGCAGCTCGGGCTGACTCCTATTCGGTCTGCCTGACACCGGGAGCTTTCACACGCCTGTATGGGTATAGTACTCATGTTTAGAGACTTGCGCCTCTCTTGGACCAACTTTCCTATTGCATATACAGCGCCTGATTGGCATAAAGTACGGCAGGCATCGTTTTGCGGGCGGCAACGCGTCCCAAACCAGCATCTCGCATTGGTGTATCAGTCGTAGATAAGGGGTTATTAGTGCGACTCGGCTTATGGAATAAGAACGGATTCCACGAATGTCCCCAGTGCAAGAGCCGCTCAGTTTGGAAAGCCGACCCCCGCGGCACGCTCGAAGAGACGCTCCACCATTTCCTACGACTCTCCCCCTACCGTTGCGCCCGCTGCGATAAACGCTTCATGGACTCCAAGATTCCAGTAGCCGGCGCCCCACCACGATTGATCCGCCGATGGCTCTCCCGGGCTTCGCGCCTGTTGCAGCGCACGCCGTTTGACGAAGCGCTCCGCGCATATTCTCTCTTCGGCCCGTCGCTGCCGACGCCAGTCAGGTCCATCGGTGCGCGATTGGTCGAGCGCAAGAGCAGTCGGTCTCAGCCTATGAGCAAGGAACCCGCAACGGTCAGCGAAAACGGTGGCCTCCGCGCCTGATATCCTGATATATGGTCCAGAAGCGCAAGGCTAAAACACTGCGCTGCCAGAAGCCACAGTTTCAGACCACCACCATTGATCCTCGACCTTGACGCGGCCCTCACACAATTGTTCTGACCAGCCCAATTCTTCGCCGCTCGCATGCTACAATCCCGCCATTCACCAGCCATGCCCGATACCGTCCCTAATTTAGCCGAAACCGTGCTTGAGGTCGTCTCTCCCGACGGCGCGCGGCGTTACGTGCGCGTGACGCAAATGCCTTTTTTGATCGGGCGCGGCGCTGAAACCGGCAACCACCTGCAGCTTGCGGATCGCCGTATATCCCGCAACTGCGCCGCCATCGTTACGGAGGCCAGCAAGTTCTACATTGAAGATCGCGGTCAACGCCGCGGCTTGTTCGTCAACGGCGAAAAGGTGGAAAGCCGTGAATTGCAGGACGGTGATTCCATCACATTCGGCCTCGATGATTCCTACGAAATCATTTACCGCTCCGCCGCAAACGCCAGCACCGATTCCCTTCCTCATCTGCTTACCCGCATCGAGCACATCACCAGTTCGGAGCCGGGTAGCGGCGGCCTGCGCAAGCTGAACCTGCTTTTAGAAGCCACCACGCTGCTGCACTCCCAATTGCCGCTCGATACTGTTCTCGGGCACATGCTCGATCACGCCGTTTCCGTTACCGACGCGGACCGCGGCCTGCTTCTGGAAGCCGATGATAAGGGAACGCTGAAGGTTCGTCTGGCGCGGCGCAGCGGCGGCATGCGTCTGCCGCCCGAAAGTCTCTCGCCAAGTCAGACGGCCATTCAGCTGGCGCTGCGCCGGCAGTCCGCGGTGATCACCGAAGACCTCGCGCAAGCGGATATGGATTTGCAAGCCGCGCAGAGCATCGTCGCGCAACGCCTGCGCGCAGTCGTGGTCATTCCGCTGTATGCCATGTCACGCGCAAACACCGATCAATCGATGATCAATATCAAGCGCGGCGACTTTCTCGGCGTTCTCTATCTGGACTCGCGCCGGCCCGCGGCTTTCTCCAAACTCGACCGCCAGATCCTCGATGCCCTGGCCGCCGACGCCGCCAGCATTTTGGACAACGCGCGCCTCGTCGAGCGTGAGCGCGAACGCCAGCGCCTGGAGCAGGAAATCGGCATCGCGCGCGACATCCAGCAAGCCCTCTTGCCAAAAAATTTCCGGGATTACCCGCACCTCTCCGTCTCCGGCATCAATTTTCCTTGCCTCGCGGTAGGCGGCGACTATTTTGACGTCTTCCCGCTGGGTGATAGTCGCACTGCATTCCTGCTCGCCGATGTCTCCGGCAAAGGACTCGGCGCGGCCCTTTGTACCAATTTGCTGCAAGGCGCTCTCTCCGGCATGACCCTGGGCACCGACCCCGCTCGCGTCTTCAACCACGTCAATCGTTTCCTTTGCGACCACTCCGAGATCGGGCGCTACGCCACGATGTTTTTTGGAATCCTCGACGATCAGGGACATCTCGAATACATCAATGCAGGACACCCTTCGCCGTTTCTGATTCGCCGCGGCGTGGCCGAGGACGTATTCACAGAGGGTTCCTATCCCGTGGGCCTCGTGCCCGAAGCGGAGTATACAGTTGTGTGCCTCCAGCTCGAACCCGGCGACACACTTGTCCTGTTCAGCGACGGCGTCACCGAGGCAATGGATCCCGCGGAGCAACTGTTCGGTGTTCCACGCCTTCGCGAAGTTCTCACGGGCCATCTGCAGACGCCGCTCGATGAACTCCAGAGAATCGTGCTGGAATCCGTAGAGAATTTCTCGCGAGGCGCCAGCCAGGCCGACGATCTAACCCTCCTGCTCGTTCGTTACCGCGCCACCGCCGCTACGGGCGACACTGACCCGCCGCTCCAACAGGCCGCCATCGGCGCTCCCTAGTACTTTCTCATCACACTTTTCTCATGCACCGCTTGATCGCGACAACTTCTTGCTATATAAGTAGTATCTTAATTACTACGCTAGCGGCAGCTGGGCTTTCTTGACCCTCTCTTGCGTTTGCGCCAAGCCTTCCGACGACCTGGTATTTGTTGACCAGGCTGCAGAGTCCGGCCTTGGTATCGGCGGGAGGCAAGGGGCACCTCCGGGTGCTAAATGGCAAAGACGGAAAACAATTCCGCTGAAACGGTTCGATCGCTCGGCAGGCCGACGGATTTCGGCGACGCACGTGGCGTTTCGTGGACCGAATCCACCCTTCAAGATCTTCGTCTTGCCCTACGCTCCTTGCGCAAGAGTCCAGGCTTTGCGTTAACGGCAATATTGACGCTCGCGCTCGGTATCGGGGTCAATGCCGCGATATTTCAACTGATCGATGCCGTGCGTCTCCGCAGTTTGCCGGTCGTCGATCCGCAGGCCCTTGTCGGCGTGCAGATCAAAGGCGGGAATTACACCGTCGGCATCCGCAGAACCCCAACGGCACTCAGCCTCGCGCTTTTTGAGCAAATTCGCAAACAACAACAAGGTTTGTCCGGCGTCTTCGCCTGGTTCAATCATGATTTTCGGCTGGGTCAGGGTGCTCAACAAAGACGCGCTCCGGGCCTATGGGTCAGCGGAGATATTTTTACAACTCTCGGCGTAGCGCCCTTCAAAGGGCGGCTTCTCTCCCCCGAAGACGATCAACCGGGTTGCGGAACCTCCGGAGCAGTCCTCAGCTACGCATTTTGGCAGAGCGCGTTTGGAGGCCAGGAATCCGTGATTGGCACCAAGCTCCTGGTCGACGAACATCTGACTCAAGTGATCGGCGTCACGCCTCCTGACTTTTTTGGTCTGGAGATTGGCAAAGGCTTCGACATCGCCCTGCCGCTGTGCTCTCATCCGGCATTCCATCCGGAGGACTTTTACTTCGCCAGGCACGACTATTTGCAATTCTTCGTGATGGGCCGTCTGAAGCCTGGCTGGACTTCCGAGCACGCATCCGCACAATTGGAATCGATCAGTCCAGGTATTTTGGAGGCCACGCTACCTGATGGATACGACGCGACCGTGCTGGACAACTATCGCAAGTTCCAGTTGGCCGCAAACCCAGCCTCAAACGGCATCAGCTCTCTCCGGGAGAAGTATGACGCCTCCTTGTGGCTGCTGTTAGGAATTACCGGACTGGTGCTGTTAATTGCCTGCGCGAATTTAGCCAATCTCTTGCTGGCTCGCGCGACCTCGCGAGAAAAAGACATGGCGGTCCGCGCGGCCTTGGGGGCCTCGCGTTGGCGCTTGATGCGCCAATTGCTCGCGGAAGGATGCGTCCTGGCTGCCGGCGGTGCGATTTTGGGCTGGGCCATCGCCAACGTGTTCAGCCGCAGCATCGTGTGGCAGCTCCGCGGCCAGGACCCGACGCTGCAACTCAATTTGGGCGCGGACTGGCGCGTACTGGCCTTCACCGCCATCGTCGCCCTGGCCACTTGCATTCTCTTTGATCTTATACCCGCGCTGCGGTCTTCGCGCGCGACTCCCAGCGTGGCGTTGAAGTCAGGAACTCGCGGAACCACTTCGGGACGCGAACGTTTTTCCTTCCAGCGCACTCTAGTCATCACCCAAATCGCCCTGGCGATGGTGTTACTGGTGAGCGCGCTCCTGTTTGTACGCAGCTTCCGAAATTTGATGACCTTTGACCCAGGCTTTCGGGAAGATGGCATTCTGGTCGGTTTCGTCAACCTGACGCATTTGAACTTCTCAGCCCGGGAAAAATACGACGCGGTAGTGCGGCAGCTTGTCGAGCAATTGCGTTTGATTCCTGGCGTCGAATCCGTGGCCACTTCGACGCATGTCCCGCTGGATGGAAGCACCTGGTCGCTGGCCGTCCGCGCCGGCGAGGCGGAAGGCTCCTCCAAGTTCACCTGGGTAGGTCCCGGATTTTTTCAAACGATGGGCATCCCCATCCTTGCCGGACGTGATTTCAATGATCGTGACACGCGGACGTCGCCCTGCGTGGTGGTTGTCAATCAGACGCTGGTTTCTAGATTTCTTGGCGCCGCCGATCCCGTCGGAAAGACACTCCGCACTGTCCCTGAACCGGGTTACCCTTCGGCGCAGTGCGAGATTGTCGGTCTCGTGAAGGACACAAAGTACGCAGGACTTCGAGAGGAAACGCCCCCAGAAGCGTTCGGCGTAGCCTCGCAATTCCCGCCGGGAGAATCGGCGACCTACGTCTTCCTCCACTACTCGTCTTCTTCCGCGATGCTTCCCGAAGTGCAAACGAAGGTCGCGCAATTTAATCCCGAAATCGAAGCGGAATTTCGGATGTTCCGGAACAACATCCAAAAGGGCATGGTGCAGGAACGCACCATGGCATTTCTTTCGGGCGCTTTCGGAGCTCTGGCGATACTTCTCACCACCATCGGCCTTTACGGAGTCATTTCTTACATCGTGGCGATGCGCAGGAACGAAATTGGAATCCGCATGGCCCTGGGTGCCAGCGGAGCGGACGTCGTCGGCACGATCACCCGGCAAACGGTGCGAATGCTGGCCGCCGGCGTTGCCTTGGGCGTGCTTTTGTCTATTGCGGCAACTCGCGGCGCGAGTTCGTTGCTTTTCGGAATTCAGCCCAGTGATGTTCTCTCGGTTCTTGGGGCTGCCCTTTTCCTGGTGATCGTAGGACTGGTAGCCGGCTACATTCCCGCACGCCGCGCCTCCCGAATGGATCCCTCCAGTGCCATTCGCTATGAATAATTACATCTGCAATCTCTCGCACGTCTTGTTGTTCTTAGACGACTCGTTACTTGGTGGTTCGAACGAACCTCGAACCTTCCTGCTTGGGATAACGCTAGTTGCCTCGGACGATGCGGATTCGGTGGTCGGCAAACGGCGAGTGAACAGAGGGAACTTCAACTTGCGGCATGTGACAGCTCGCGCAATTTCTTGTGCTTATCGGACAGCGCGCTCCCGGATGACTCGCCTGTGCTTTGTCCCCTGCCACAGTCTTTTGTTCCGCTGTGGTCTTGTGACACGCGAGACATTTTTGATCGTAAGCAGCGGTGTCCAAGACTAACGGTTCGTGCGGATTGTGGCACGCGATGCAAGTAAGGCGGGCGTCTCCCCGCCTCCAACACTTGCTGTCTTCCAAACGATACGGCTGGAATCGGACGTTCATCACTCCGGTCGTCCCTTCCAGAATCACGTCAGCCCAGGTGCGATGACACGCACCGCAAAAATCGACCGAATCCACCGGATTGAGCCGCCGGGGATTCAGGATGGCGCGGCGGCCGGCGTCGATCTCTCCCCTCTTCATCGCCGCGACGTGGCTGGCTCCAGGTCCATGGCAGGCTTCGCAGGTGACCCCCGGCGTGGCATGAGAAGTATCAAATTGATTGACCGTCGTGGAACCCGTCGTGTGGCAACCGAAACACCGTCGCGCTTCTACGGGATCGAGCCATCGCCCCATTGCGATCTTGAGATCTTCAGGCCCGCTGCCGGTGTGCCCAGTCGTGAGATCCAACCGCTGCAAGGTCTTGTAGAAACTCAGACGGCTCTCATAAAAATCACCATCGCGCTTGTAGATATAGGTCTGGCCCTTGTGCCCTAAGCCGAAAGCCCAAGCGACCGTCGCGGACAGCGAATTCGTGCCGTCCGTGACCGAGAATTTGACGGCCGTGCCGTCGTTCAAGAGTTCGTAGCTATACGGGCCGCGTTGCGCCGACAGATGACTATGCGCTTCGAGAATTTCAGAAGTTGCGGCCGGAGCGGCCGCTTGCGCCATCGGCGTGCCGCGCTGCGCAATCGCTTCTCTTTCATGGCACTTCGCGCACTCCGAAGTGCCCACGAAGTCGGCGAGATTTGCCGCCCCCTTGGTCGGCCACCAACCACGAGTTTGGACGCGATCCTGCGTCGGTAGGGAGAGTCCAGACGGCGCAGGAGCTTGTGCCTCGATGCGGGTACAAAACATAACAGCGGCGAACAGGGTAAGGCCAATGGGTCGAAGGGCCCGGGGTCCGAAGGACGACACTTTCGTCAGACGGCTGTAAACGGGGACGCGTTCCGCTACGGATGGATGGAACGAATGATTTTACAGGTCCGTTACATTTCGCCTGAGCGCCGACAAGGTTCCGACCGAATAGCGACAAAACTCGTCCCACGCCGTTACCTTCCTTCTGCTTCCTTGCCCCGCAGCACTAAGCAAGTGGAGCTTGCTTTGGCGACGGCACGCCCTTTCTCGTCGGTGATCTCGCACTCCACGTAGCCGATGGTTTTCCCGCGCCGCACCACTTTGCCGTCCGCGCGCAGCTCCGCCGTCCACACCGGCCGAAAGAAATTGATCTTGAGCTCCACGGTAGTGAACGATTCGGCGGACGCCAGCGTGCTGTTGAACGCGATTCCCATGGCCGCATCGGCAATGTCACACAAAATTCCGCCATGCAGCGTCCCCATCGGATTGGTGTGTTGCGGCCCGGCCACTAGCGTCACGACCGCGCGGCCGTCCCCTATCTCCACCAGCTCAAACCCGATCAGCTTCCCGACCGGCATTCCTTCGCGCGCCCTCGCCATCAGCGGATGGTCGCCCTGCGAATCTTTCGTCGTGCCACTGTTCTCCGTCACGGCGATCTCCTCTCACAAAAAGACTTGTAACTTATACGCCCAAATTCTCATCAACCAAAATGGGATGGTTGGGCGCGGCATCCCGTTGACTTGACAGAACCGCGTAACCGTTCTATCAATGGGTTCGTGCGGCGGCATCCTCTTACTGCCCACGAATGGGGGCCATACCTAAATGAACCCTTCTCGGCGAGACTTCCTCAAACTCAGTACCGTAGGCGGAGCAGCCGCCGCTATGTTTGGGTTCGATTTGCAGCCCGCTTTCGCACAACTCCGTGTGCTCAAGATCGCTCGGGCTAGCGAAACTCGCTCCACATGCCCGTACTGTGCCGTGGGCTGCGGCACCATTATCTACACCATCGGCGACCGCGCCAAGAATGTGACCGCCCAGGTCGTGCACGTCGAGGGCGACCCCGATCATCCGACTAACCGCGGCACGCTGTGCCCGAAGGGCTCCTCGCTGCAGCAAGAGATCATGAACGACCGGCGTTTGCTGAAGCCCCAGGTACGCCGCCCGGGTGGCACCGAATGGCAGGACATTTCATGGGACGATGCAATTAACGAGATTGCAGCCCGCGTCAAAAAAACCCGCGATGATACTTTCATCGAGAAGGATGCGGCGGGACACACCGCAAACCGGCTGGAGTCGGTCGCGTTTATCGGCGGCTGCACCGATACCAATGAGTTTAACTATCTGGTTGTGAAAGCGATGCGTGCCCTGGGGGTCATGCATCTCGAAAATCAGGCCAGGGTTTGACACGGCCCCACGGTCTCAAGTTTGGGACCAACGTTCGGACGCGGGGCGATGACCAACGGCTGGGTGGACATGAAGAATACCGACATGATGCTTATCATGGGCGGTAATCCTGCCGAGAACCATCCCTGCGGATTCAAGTGGCCCATTGAGGCGAAACGCACCCGCAACGCAAAAATGATTGTGGTCGATCCGCGATTCACGCGGACCGCTGCTGTGGCTGATCTCCACTGCCAGATTCGCGCCGGATCGGACATCGCGTTCCTCGGCGGTGTCATTCGCTATGCCATTGAGAACAAACGCATCGCGAAGGATTATCTGGTCAACTTCACGAACGCAGCATTTATCGTCAAACCCGGCTTTCAGTTGCCGGGCGATACGGACGGCGTTTTCTCCGGCTTTGACGCCAAGGCGCAGACCTACGACAAGTCCACGTGGAATTATGCGGGCACAGGCGGGGGTGGGGGAGACAGCTCGCCGCATCCACCAAGCGGAACCGCTCCGACCGCTCCCAAGCTACCGGAAAAGGTGGAGTTCGATCTATCGCTGCAAAACCCCAATTGCGTCTTCCAACTGCTGACGAAACACTACTCGCGCTACACGCCCGATATGGTCGAGCGCATCACCGGGATTCCCAAAGAACAATTTCTCAAGGCCGCCGACCTCTATACTTCGATTCGCAAAGACGGCGACATGAAGAAGGCGGGCACGATCATTTACGCGGTCGGATGGACGCAACACTCGTTTGGCACGCAAATCATACGCACCGCGGCGATTTTGCAACTAGTGCTTGGCAACGTTGGCCGCGCCGGCGGTGGCGTCAACGCGCTGCGCGGGCACTCCAACATTCAGGGCGCCACAGACATGGCCGGCCTTTTCGACAATCTGCCCGGCTATCTGAAGGTTCCGACGCCCGCGGACACTTCCTTCGACGCCTGGATGAAACGCATTACGCCGACTCCCTCAAAGCCCGCCCCGTGGGATTCGTTCAACTACTATAGCAACACGCCGAAATTCGCGGTCAGCTATCTGAAAGCCCTCTATGGCGACGCGGCCACTAAACAAAACGGCTGGGCCTTTGATTATCTGCCGAAAGTGGATCGCAACTATTCATGGGTTCAAATGTGGGACGACATGTACAACGGGACCATCAAAGGCATGCTGGCCTTTGGCATGAACGGCGTAGCCATTGGTCCCAACTCAAAGAAAAACATCGACGCGCTGAAAAAGGCGGACTTCCTGGTGGTGGGAGAAATTTATCCGGATGAAACCAGCGAGTTTTGGAAATCGCCCGGGATCACCACGGACGAGATGAAGCAGATTCAAACCACCGTGTATCGCTTGCCTTGCGCCGGATTTGCCGAGAAAGACGGTTCGTTCACCAACTCCGCCCGCTGGTTGCTGTGGAAGAATGCGGCCGTGCCAACCCCCGGAGATGCCCGGCTGGACCAGGCCATCGTCGCGCAAATTTTCCTAAAGATCCGCGAGCTTTATAAGACGGAAGGCGGCAAGTTCCCCGATCCCGTCCTGAACCTGACTTGGAATTACAGCAACCCAACGAACCCGCCTCTCGCCGAGGTATTGAAGGAAGTCAACGGGAAGGCGCTGGCGGATTTGGAGGATCCCGCCACGAAGCAACAAATCAAGGCCGGCCAGCAGCTTCCTGGCTTTGCTTGGTTGAAAGACGATGGTACGACTTCCTGCGGCAACTGGATTTACTCCGGCTCATTCACCGAAGCAGGCAATCAAACCGCGCGCCGCGATCCTTCGGATCCTTCGGGACTGGGTGTGCATCCGGGATGGGGCTGGTCCTGGCCAGCGAATCGCCGCGTGCTCTACAATCGCGCGTCGTGCGACGTCGACGGCAAGCCCTGGGATCCGTCGCGAAAGCAAGTGTGGTGGAACGAGGACCAGCAAAAATGGGTTGGCAACGACGTGCCCGACTTCAAGGCCGACTCCAAGCCGAAAGATCACATGGGCCCGTTCATTATGAACCCGGAGGGCGTAGGGCGAATCTTTGGGCCGCTCGCGGCCTTTGCCGACGGACCATTCCCCGAATTCTACGAGCCCGTGGAAAGCCCTGTGGACAACGCACTGCATCCGCAGCAAACGCACAATCCTGTGGTGAGGCGTTTCAAAACTCAGGACGACAAATATGCCACGCCCAAGGACGGTTACACGGTCGTGTGTACGACCTATCGCCTGACCGAGCTTTATCACTACTGGACGAAGAATAATCCGATGAACGTGCAGCTCGTGCCAGAGCCGTTTATCGAGATTTCGGTGGAGATGGCCAACGAAATGGGCTTCACCGGCGGCGAAAAAATAAAAGTCTCGAGCATCCGTGGAAGTTACATTGCGAAGGCGATGGTCACCAAACGCATCAAGCCGTTGATGATCGACGGCAAGAAAGTCTACCCGATTGGCCTCCCCATTCATCAGGGCTATCGGGGAATCGCCGAGGACGAGGGCAAGGACGCGAGGACCCTGGCGAATCTGCTTACGCCGACGGTTGTCGATCCCAATGCCTATACCCCAGAATTCAAGGGCTTCCTGGTGAAGGTGGAAAAGGCCTGACCATGCGGAAAATTTTCACGTTGTCTCTGAATGGGCGGAGGTATCCGTGAGCCAGGCCACGCTCCGCATCCAAAAAATTTCCGGCCACGCCGGCAGTGTCCCCGGCGAAGACACGCAGCGCCAATTCACCGTCTGCAAGCTCATCGATACCACCACCTGCATCGGCTGCAAAGCCTGCGAAGTCGCCTGCATGGAGTGGAACGATCTCCCCTTCGGCGAAACCGTCTTCGGCAACTCCTATCAGACCATGCCGGAAACGCGCTGGAACTACTGGAACCTGATCCTCTTTAACGAGCACGAGCGCGAAGACGGCACGCTGATGTGGCTGATGCGCAAAAATCAGTGCATGCATTGCGCCGACCCCGGCTGCCTCAAAGCCTGCCCCTCCGATGGCGCCATCGTTCAATACACAAACGGCATCGTCGACTTTCAGCAGGAGAACTGCATCGGCTGCGGCTACTGCATCACCGGCTGCCCCTTCAACATTCCCAAGTTCAACCCGGAGACCAAGCGCGTCTACAAATGCACGCTCTGCGCCGACCGCGTCAGCGAAGGCCTCGAGCCGGCCTGCATCAAGTCCTGTCCCACTGGCTGCCTGCACTTCGGCAGCAAAGACGACATGAAGGAACTCGCCGAAACCCGCGCGAAGCAACTCCGCGATCACTACAACTTCCCGCAAGCCGGCGTCTACGATCCCCAGGGCGTAGGCGGCACCGGCGTAATGTACGTCCTCCACGATGCCACGCAACCCGAACTCTACGGCGGCCTCCCCAAGGATCCGAGCATCCCGTGGACCGTAAAACTCTGGAAGGGCCCGCTGAAGTGGCTCGGCAACGCCGCGATGATTGGCGGCCTGATCGGCCTTGTCGTCCACTATCTACGCTTTGGCCCCAAGACTCGCGAAGAAGACGTCGATGTCCCCCACGAAGGAGCGCAACCGTGACGTCCCGAGCATCCACCCTGCAGGCGGAACAGCGCGTTCCTCCCGGCCACATCCTGCGCTACACATTTCGTGAGCGCCTCGTTCACTGGCTCGCCGCCCTCTCCTACATCTACTTGCTTCTCACCGGCCTCGCGTTCTGGTCTCCGTGGTTGTTTTGGCTCGCGGTAATGCTTGGTGGCGCCCCGGTCTCGCGCATGTTGCATCCGTGGATCGGGCTGATCTTTTTCGCCGGCATCGTGCAAATGTACGCGCTCTGGGCCTCCGAGATGGGCGTCACGCCCGTGGACCGCGAGTGGTTCGGCGCCGTTGGCCATTACATTCGTAACGAAGACGAAGATATGCCCCCGGCTGGCCGCTACAACGCCGGACAAAAACTCCTCTTCTGGGGCTTCATTGTTTTCGGCACGCTGCTGCTCCTCAGCGGCCTCATCCTCTGGTTTCCCGAATACATCCCGTGGAACCTCCGCGCCCTCCGCTACACGGCCGTGTTAGTTCACGCGTCCTCGGCGCTAGCCACCATCGGACTGTTCCTGATCCATGTCTACATGGGCGTCTTCGCCGAGCGCGGCGCGATCGACTCAGTCATTCACGGCGACGTCACCGAAGATTTTGTTCGCCGCTACCACCCCGGATGGTACAAAGAGATCGTGGCATCATCGACGACCACTCCGCGCAAATGACGCTGGCAAAAACCGCCGGCCCCGATTACGACGCACGTATTCGGCGCGCGCAGCATCTCGGCGCATCCCATCCTTTCGCCACCGAGGTCATGACCTTCTACCAGGACCTCGCGCAATTTCAAAAACGTCTTTACGCGCGCCTCGCACACCCTGCGGGCCAACACCCCGCGCCAGCATCGGCCGCCCATTTCCGTTCGCATCTCGATCTAGCCCTGCTCTTGCAATACTTTCCCGAGCTTCTCTCGCTCCTGCAAACGGTCGGCACGCCCCCCGTTGCCGAAGCCGCGCGACAACTCTCGCTGCAAGGTCCGGCGGCTTGGATCGCGTTCTTAACCGAATATTGGACCGCCGCCGGGAGCGTCAACCATCTTGGTCCCCACACTCCTCAGCACAACCACGACCCGCAGGATCCCGCCGCCGAAGCCCTCACCGCATTCGTCCTGAGAGTTTTTCTCGAACCCTACGCCGAATTCCTCTCCTCCAATCGCGCCGCACCCCCGGCCATCACCACGCATTCCGTATGCCCCATCTGCAATTCCGCGCCGTCACTCGGAGTCCTCCGCATCGAAGGCGACGGTGGCAAGCGACACCTCCTCTGCTCCTTCTGCCTCCACGAATGGGAATTCCGACGCATCCTCTGCCCCACCTGCGGCGAAGTAGCCGAAAACAAACTCCCCGTCTACGTCGCCGAACAATTCCCCCACATCCGCGTAGAAGCGTGCGACACCTGCCGCTACTACATCCGCACGATCGACCTAACCAGAGACGGCCACGCCATCCCTCTGATCGACGACTTGGCCGCCCTCCCGCTAACTCTCTGGGCCGCCGAACACAACTACTCCCGCCTCCATCCCAACCTCCTCAACACGTAGCATCCGACCTGCCTCTCTCCGTATGCCGGCGTCAAATGTAGGCGCTGGGCTTTAGCCCGGCGCCCCGCCCGCAACCAACTGCGCCCGATCTCTACTCTGTCATCCTGAATCATCTACCCGACAAGGCTAACGAAGGACCGCAACGCCAACTGTATTCACCCAACCCACCGGTCCGTCGTTATCTCATTACTTCGTTATCTCATTACGTCCTTACGTCACAGCCTCTTTCCCGCTATACTCTCGCCGCCCATGTCCTTCCATCTCGAAACCCACCGCACCAACGACTGCATGACCGTCGCCTGCCACGGCAAACTAACCTTCGAACACGCCCCTCAACTTCGCAACAAAGTCCGCACCCTGATCCCCGACGAAAAACACATCATCCTCGACCTCAAAGAAGTCTCCTTCATGGACAGCTCCGGTCTAGGCGTTCTCGCCACCCTCTACGTCTCAGCCCGCACCCGCAACTGCAAAATCGAACTAGCCAACGCAAACCCAGCCCTCCGCAGCCTCCTCGGCATGACCAATCTCCTCTCCCTCTTCGAATCAACCGGCCGCTACGGCGGCAAATTTCCCTAACCAATCCCCCGCGAAAAAATTGTCATCCTGAACCTACCCGACAAGGGTAGGTGAAGGAACTCAGCGCGCACTTCAACCTCGCACCTCCGCCGCATCTCAAAAAAATCGTGGCCCTGAGAAAACCAATCTCGCCTTTCGACCGTCACTACCTCATATACTCCAGCTACTCCAACAAGAATCCGGAAGGCTCACCATGTCGATCTTTCAGGACCTCCGCTACGCCCTCCGCCTCCTCCTGAAAACCCGCATCTCCACAACGGTCGCCATCCTCTCCCTGGCTCTCGGCATTGGCGCCACCACCGCCATCTTCAGCGTCGTCTACGCCGTCCTCGTTGACCCCTACCCCTACGCCGCAGCCGACCGCATCGGCGGCGCCCACGTCCTCAACGCCAAAGGCGACCACTACATGGGCTACACCCTGTCGGAATATCTCGAGATGCAGTCTCAGTCCAAGACCGCCGAAAGCCTCGTTCTCAACAACCGCCGCAGCGTGGTAATGACCGAAGCGGGTCTCCCGGAAGCCGTCATTCAAGAGGACTTCTCCCCCAATGCGTTCGACTTGTTCGGCGTTCCACCTCTCTTCGGCCGCACCTTTTCACCAAAGGACGCAGGCGACCAATCGAAAGTCGAGCCCGTCGCCGTGCTCAGCTATCTGTTCTGGCAACGCCATTTCTCCGACCGGCGCGATATCCTTGGCCAGCAGATCCGTCTCAACGACAAGTTCTTCACGGTAATCGGCGTGCTCCCCGTACGATTCACATGGAACGACGCCGACATCTATACTCCGCTTGCAATTCGCCCGGGTGGCGACGAACGCTACGGGATGATCTTCAAGGTAAAGCCCAACGTCCCCAGGCAACAGGTCAACGCCGAGTTCCAAAGTTTCCACGAAAAATTCGTGAAAACCGCTCCTTCCTTCGCCTATCCCGAACCTCCCTTCCGCACCGAGTTCAAGTCCGTTAACGAAGGGATCCTCGGAAAATTCGCCAACACACTTCTCGCCTTGCTGGCTGCGGTGGGCTTCTTGCTCTTGATCGCCTGTGCCAACGTCGCGAATTTGCTCCTGGCGCGATCGAGCGCCCGGCACGGCGAAATCGCGGTACGCGTCTCCTTGGGTGCGGGACGCAAGCGCGTGATCCAGCAACTCTTGACCGAAAGCGTGATCCTTTCGGTAACCGGCGGAGTCCTGGGCATCGCGCTGGCCTACGCCGGCGTGAAAGCGATCGTCGCTCTGATGCCCGAATACTCCGTGCCCCACGAAGCCGTGATCGCCATCAATATTCCGGTGCTGTGCTTCGCTTTCGTGGTTTCCGTGCTGACCGGCATCTTGTTCGGTCTCGCCCCCGCCCTTCAGCTCTCTCGTCCGAATCAGGCCACGTTTCTCAAATCCGCTGGCAGAGACTCCGGCGCAGGCACCGCCGGGAATCGCCTCCGCGACGCCCTGATCGTGTGCGAGATCACTCTTTCCCTCGTCCTCCTCACCGGAGCTGCCCTCGCCGCCGCAGGCATGCTCGAACTCACAGGAAAAAAGCTTGGCTATGAGCCCGAGGGCGTTCTAACGATGTATGTCCCGGTTCCTGCTGCCCGCTATCCGGAATGGAGTCAGCGCCGGGCCTTTTTCGCAGACATCGTCGAGCGCCTGCGCAAACTTCCGAGTGCGCAATCGGTGGCAGTCGCCGCCACCGGCGTGCCTCCCTATTCAGGCGCCCCTTTGAAATTTGACATCGACGGTCTGCCGCCGACCGGAGCGCAGGTTCGCGCAAACTTGGTCAGTGAAGGCTACTTCAGCACCATGGAAATTCCCCTTTTGAAGGGCCGCTTTTTCGACGCCGGCGATGTGACCCGTGCAATTCCTGTCGCTGTCGTCAGCGAAGATCTCGTGAAAAAATATTTTCCGTCCGGCCAGGATCCCATTGGCAGACAAATACGCATGGAGTTGCCTATACAGGGACTTCCGCCGGGTTTTGTGAAGCCTGCGCAGTCCGCGAACGCCTACCAGATCGTCGGCGTCTGCGGCACTGTCCGGAACTCGGGGCTTCGCGATGAGCCCGAACCCGCCATGTATATCCCCGTCACCCATCTGTTCCCGCCGGGGATGCTGTTTGCGATTCGCACCACCAATGCAGACCCTCTCGCGCTCTCCAATGGCGCACGCCAAGCCGTAAGCTCGGTGGACCCCACGCAACCCATCGCTTTTGCTCGGACCTTGGAAGACTTCTTGAGTAACGCCACCGCTTATCCACGATTCGCCACGTTTTTATTTGGCATCTTCGGCGTTATCGGCTTGACGCTCGCCTGCACCGGCATCTTCAGCGTCGTCTCCTACGCCGTCTCCCGCCGCACCCGCGAGTTCGGCATCCGCATGGCGTTAGGCGCCACTCCCGCGAACGTATTGAGGCTGGTCCTCGGATCAACAGGCTGCGTCCTAATCGCAGGCTTCATCCTCGGCGCAATCGTCAGCGTAGTTTCCAGCCGCGCCCTAGCGGGCAAACTCGAAGGCATCGGCGCAGCCAGCCCAACCATGCTGGCAGCCATCACCGGCCTCCTGGCCGCAGCGGCAATCGCCGCCTGCGCCATCCCGGCCCACTCCGCCACCAAAGTCCAACCAGTAGACGCCCTCCGCCACGAGTAACTAAGCGGTGGATTCGAAACCAACCCACCGTCAAGTTCAGCGAAAGGCCCGCTGAAGTTGAGGACCGCGCGATCCCCGGTCATCGGGAGGGCGATCTCCTGGGTGGCTCACGGAACATTCATACATATTGTGACAGTAGCCTCATTCCCCTCGATCAAAGACGTAGAGCCCTGAAACTTAAATCCCGCTGCATCGTCTGTACTCATGTCCATAAGTCCCTGCTCGACGTCTAAGCCACACTTTGTAGCGTCCAGGAGGGGACCTCCCATGCGTAACTGGCTTGCCGATCTTCACTTCGGACTCCGCGCCCTCCGGCGCAACCCCGGCTTTGCCCTAGGCGCCATCCTCGTCCTCGCCCTCGGCATCGGCGCCAACACCGCCATCTTCTCCATGGTCAACGCCGTGCTCCTACGCCCCCTCCCCTACCAAGACCCATCCCGCCTCATGCAGGTCTGGCACGTCCCTCCCGCCAAAAGCTTCCCCGGCATGACCCTCTTCTCCGTCTCCCCCGCCAATTACCTCGACTGGCGAGCGCAGAGCACCTCCTTCGAGTCCATGTCCATCTACGGCGGCCGCAGCTTGACCTTCGGCAAGGATCGCCCCGAAGTCCTTGAAGCCGCGGCGGTTCCCCCGGACTTCTTTACCGTTTTGCGCGCCCGTCCCCTGCTCGGCCGCAGCTTCATCGCCGACGAAGACCGCCCCGGCTCCGACCACGCCATCCTCCTCAGCTACAAATTCTGGCGCGACCATTTCGCCTCCGACCCCACCATCGTCGGCCGCAACATCACGATTAACTCGCAGCCTTACGCCGTCGTCGGAGTGATGCCCGATAAGTTTCGCTTCCCCAGCTTTGCCAAAGCATGGATTCCCCTCGCCTGGTCCAACGAAGACCGCGCCGTCCGCGGCAATCACAATTACATGGTCATCGCCCGGCTCAAGTCCGGAGTGGACATCGCGCAAGCCAAAAGCGAGCTTGCCGCCATCTCCACCCGCCTCGAACAGCTCTATCCCGAAGACGACAAAGGCTGGGGCGCCACCGTCATTCCCCTGCGCGAACAGATGATCAGCGACGTGCGCACGGCGCTACTCGTGCTCCTGGGCGCCGTCGCTTTCGTTCTTCTCATCGCTTGCGCCAACGTCGCCAATCTCGTCCTTGCCAAAACTTTGGCACGCCGCAAGGAAATCGCTATTCGCACCGCCCTCGGCGCAGGCCGCTCCGCCATTCTTCGCCACATTCTTTCCGAAACGGTGCTTCTCTCGGTGATCGGTGGCGCGGTCGGTTTACTGCTCGCTCGCGTGAGCCTCGGTCTTCCTATGCGACTCCTCGCCGACTACCTGCCATCGTTCGCGGAAGTCGCGCTAGACACCCAAGTACTGGTTTTCACCCTGTTGCTTTCTGTGACGGCCGGCCTTCTCGCGGGGCTTATTCCATCGCTGCGTTTCTCCCGCGTCGACGTTAACGAAGCCCTCAAGCTCGGCCAGAGCCGCGGAAGCTCCGACTCCGGCGGCAAAACCCGAAATCTCCTGGTCATCTCGGAAGTAGCGCTTTCTCTCGTTCTGCTTGTCGGCGCTGGCCTGATGCTCCGCACCTTATTCGAGCTGCGCCGCGTTAGCCCAGGTTTCGATTCCGTAAACGTTCTGACCATGTCCGTGCCGATCAGCCACGATCGATTCTCCAGCCCTGCCGCCCAGATCAATTTTTTCGAGGAAATTCTGCGGCGCGTCCGTGCTCTCCCTGGAGTCGAAGCTGCCGGCACCATCGACGATCTCCCGCTCGAAGGCGAGGGCGGCTCGCATCAGCCCTTTTCCATTGAAGGTCGCCCCGTCCTTCCCATGGCCGACCAGCCGGAAGTCGACGTTCGCCTCATCAGCCCCGGCTATCTTCGCGCCATGCGCGTCCCAGTCATTCGCGGTCGTGACTTCACTGAGGTCGACGCCGCCGGACGTCCCGGCGCCGCCCTTATCAGCGAAGCGCTCGCGCGTCGCTTCTGGCCCAACGAAGATCCTATCGGCAAGCATCTGACTCTCACCTTCTTCCCGAATGTCGTTCGCGAAGTCGTCGGCATTGTCGGCAACGTCAAACTCGATTCCCTCGACGAGACTCGCCCCGTCGACACCATCTACGTCGCCCTCGGCCAGATCACCCCACCCCCCACTGAAAAATGGCGATCCTTTGGCCTCACTTTCGTCGTGCGCACCACTTCCGATCCCCATAGCGCGATCTCCGCGGTCACCGACGCCATCCATCAAGTCGGTCCCGACGTTCCCGTGGTCGATGTCCTCAGCATGGACGATGTCCTCGCCAAATCCTTGTTCTCGCAGCGTTTCGTTCTCTACCTGCTCGCTTCCTTTGCCGGACTCGCGCTGCTTCTCGCCGCCGTCGGCATCTACGGTGTTCTCTCCTACACCGTGCGCCGCCGCGTCCGCGAAATCGGCATCCGCATGGCCCTCGGCGCCACAAACTCCGATGTCCTAAAGCTCGTCGTTACCGACGGTATGAAGCCCATCCTCCTGGGCATCGTCATCGGCCTGGTTGCCTCTCTAGCTCTCAGCCGACTGATCGCCTCCCTGATCTTCGGCGTCCGTCCCACGGATCCGCTCACGTTCGCCGCTGTTGCCTTCCTCCTCGCCGGCGTCGGCATCTTGGCCAATCTACTACCCGCCTACCGCGCCACCCGCGTAGAACCCGTCCGCACCCTCCACGACGAATAGCCGAGAAGCATACGGCGCAGCCGATCTCGCATGCTCCTTGCAAACACCCACCAGTTGCGGCAAGCTACCGCCCTTTCCAAGGAGCTTTCGTGACCCAAACCTCTCCAGACAAATGTAGTGGCCGATCTTTAGATCGGTTCGGACCGCCTTCGTGGAGCACTAAACTCGTCTCGATTGTCTGCGCTCTCGCAATCTGCTCCTTACTCCCTGCCGGCATCGCCTCCGCTCAATCGGCGTCGCCAACCGCACCGTTAACCGTGATCCGCGCGGGATCGTTAATCGACGGCGTCAGCGACGCTCCGCGCAAAAATCAACTCATCTTCGTTCGCGCCAACCGCATCGAAAAAATCGCCGACGCTTCCGCACAAATCCCCGCCGGCGCCAACGTCATCGACCTCTCTTCTTCCACCGTGCTTCCAGGTCTAATCGATTCCCACACGCACATCTTTCTGTGGGGCGAAGATCCGGCCAAGGGCGGCTACGACGCCAACATTCTCAAAGCAGGCATGGCCCTGCGCGCAGCTCGCGCCACTTTCGCGTGCCGTCGCGCCCTCGAGCAAGGTTTTACGACGCTCCGTGATGTAGAAACCGAAGGCGCAGGCTACGGCGACGTCGAAATCAAGGAAGCCATCGCCGAAGGCACCATCCCCGGCCCACGCCTGTTCTGTGCCACTCGCGCGATCTCCTCCACCGGCGGCTACAACCTCGAAGGCTATGCCCCCGAACTGGACATGCCCAAAGGCGCGCAAATCATCGACGGCCCCGTGCAAGCTCGGAAAGCCGCCCGCGAACAGCTCGATCACGGCGCCGACTGGATCAAGGTCTACATGACCCACCGTTCGTGGACCGACAAGCAAGGCCGCCTGGTTTCGCAACCCACCTTAACGGTAGAGGAATTGAAAGCCATCGTGGATGAAGCGCACGGATGGCAAAAGAAGGTCGCCTGCCACGCCTACAACGGAATTGGATTGCAGCGCGCCCTCGACGGCGGCTGCGACTCCATCGAGCACGGCCTGGAAATCACCGACGCGCAAATCGCGCAAATGGCCAGCCAGGGCACGTGGTATTGCCCCACGCTCTCGCCGTATTACGAAGATTGGGGACCTGACGACACACCAGCAGGCAAGCGCGATCGCGCCCGCGCCGCGGTTCACGAAATCTCATTCAAGAAAGCGCTGCAAGCCCACCTGAAGATCGTCTTCGGCACCGACATCGGCGGCATGCCTTGGACCGAATCCATGGCCCAGGAATTCCCCCGCATGGTAAATCTTGGAATGCCTTCGATGGATGCAATTCATTCCGCAACGTCTCGAGCCGCGGAAATGTTGGAAATGAAGGGTGAAATCGGCGTCGTTGCCCCGGGCGCCTACGCCGACGTAATCGCCGTCAACAGCGACCCCCTGAAAGACATCGCCACGCTCGAACACGTCCGTTTCGTAATGCACGACGGCGCCGTCTTCAAAAACGACCAAGCCAAATGAACACAACAGGAGTATTTACAAAACGATCGCAGGCACGACGCAGTCGCACAGCCATTCCTGGCTATGCACCTCATATGATGGCAACTGCACGGCACGCCACAGTGGCACAGCCATTCCCGGCTGTGCACCTCGTATGATGGCAACCGGCACCGTGATGCGCAGGTCCGCCGAAACTATCCTGCACAACAGGTCTGAACTTGCCTTCAGGCCGCGTGACGGGAGTCCGCGGGTTCCACATTCGACTTTAAACTGTCGACTGTCGACTTCTTTACCCCTCGACTCGCACGCCCTTCCAAAACGCGATGCGATCCTTAATCTCCGCGGCCGCAGGCTTCGGCTGCGGGTAATACCAGGCCGCGTTGTCGTTCCGCATTCCCCCCACTTCTACGCTGTAATAATGCGCGGTGCCCTTCCACGGGCACTCCGACGTATGTGCGCTCGGCTTCAAAAACTCCTTCTTGACTGCGTCCGCTGGGAAATATTGGTTTCCCTCCACCTCAACAGTCGCATTGCTCTCCGCGATCACTTTCCCGCACCAGCTAGCCTTGGCCATTTCCTCTCCCCGTATTTTTCTGCAAAACCTGCCGCGCTGATATTTCGCAGCAAATATTGTGCCACGGTACGTTGGATGCGCGCCGGACGCTCCGAGGTTCTTGAATTTGGGAGCGATTTGCATCACTCTGGCGGCGCATCGGCCGCAGTTCGCTCACCGATTCGCTTCTCATAGGAGGCACGTCATGCCTGAACAGAACCTCGCGAACCACACCAAATTTTTTCCTCTTTTCCATTTCTTCGTGCTGCCCGTTCTGCTCGTAAATCTTGGCATTCAGGTCTATTGGCTGAAAGAGTTCTGGAACACATTTAGGGGTATTTTCAACGTCCTGCTGGCCCTCGCGCTGATCGCCGGTTTTCTAAGCGCGCGAAGGTTTGCGCTGTCCGTACAGGATCGCGTCATTCGCCTCGAAGAGCGCCTGCGCTACCAGCGCTTGCTCCCCGCCGATCTGCAGCAGCGCATCGAGGAGTTCACCGTCGCCCAACTTGTTTCGTTGCGCTTCGCCAGCGACGCTGAGCTCCCCGCGCTAGCCAGAAAAGTACTCGACGAAAAAATGCAGGAGCGAAAAGCCATCAAACAGCTAGTGAAAAACTGGAAGCCCGACTATCTGAGAGCCTAGGTAGCACAGACACTCCTGTCTGTGCCAACTGCAAACATGCCGTAAACAAATCCGGTCGGCAACCAACGCTCAAAACAAGCTGATGAACGAGAGGGCCTTCCCAGCAAGGCAAGAAGTTCTTCTCCCAAAACCGCCGAGCAAACCTAGAACACGCTGCGAATCACACCACCCTCAGCCCGAACCGCAGCCCCGTTGATCACCAACCCTTGCGCGCTGGCCACAAAAGCCACGACCGCCGCCACTTCATCGGGCGTCTCGAAACGCTTGAGCAGCGAGCTCGGCCGTCCCTTCTCGAAAAACATTTTCTCCATATCGGCTTTAGAGAGATTCTGCTGCTTGGCCAGGCTGTCGAGGAAGGCGCCCACTCCCTCGGACTCCGTGGGCCCAGCCAACACCGAATTCACGGTGACGCCGGTGCCCGCGACGGTTTCCGCAAGGCCTCGCGAAATCGAAACTTGCGCCGTCTTGGTCATGCCGTAATGAATCATTTCCGGTGGAGGTTGCTGCGCGGATTCGCTCGAGATAAAGATCACGCGGCCCCAGTTTTTCTTGAGCATGCCCGGCAGATACTTTCGCGAGAGTCGCACGCCGCTGAGCACGTTGACCTCGAAGAAGCGCAGCCATTCCGCGTCGGGAATCTCCAGGAACGGCTTGGGATCGAAGATGCCCACGTTGTTGATCAGCACATCAGCATCCGGCGCCTTCTTCAGAAACGTTTCGACGCCGGACGCGCTACCGAGGTCCGCGGCGACGCCGCGCAAATCCGCGTTGGGGACACGCTCGCGGATTTTTCCGAGCGCTGCGTTAACACGCTCTTCCGTGCGGCCATTGATGATGACGCGCGCGCCCTCCGCCGCCAGCGCGACCGCGATGGCCAGGCCGATTCCGGCGGTCGATCCCGACACCACTGCGATTTTTCCTTGCAGTCCGAGATTCATTTGCACGGCTCCAGTCCGTCAGGTTATTTCTTTTAGCGTGCGGCGATGGCCGAGGCGGTGCCTTCGATTTCCGCTAGGTCTTGCGGCGTTAGTTTCAGTTCGCCAGCGTGCATGACGCCTTCCGCTTGTTTGGCGTTGCGCGCCCCGACGATTGCTCCGGTGACAGCGGGAAGCCGCAGCACCCAGGCGATGGCCACTTCGCTGGGGGAACGGCCGTAGCGCTTGCCGACAGCGCGGAGGCGCTCGACGAGCTCAAGATTTTTCGAGAGCTTCGGCTCGCGGAATTCCGGATTGTTCCGGCGCCAGTCGTCGGCGGGAAGATTCTCGGCGCGTTCGCGCGTCATCGCGCCGGTGAGCAACCCCGACAGCATCGGCGAGTACACGATGACGCCGATATTATTTTGTTCGCAGTGCGGGAGAATTTCGGCTTCGATCCTGCGCCGTAGGATCGAGTACGGCGGCTGCAACGAAGTCACCGGTGCAATTTTCTCCAGGCGCTTTAGTTGTGGGACGTCGTGGTTGGATACTCCGATCCAGCGCACCTTGCCCTGTTTTTGCAGGTCGGCCATGGCTTGCCACGATTCTTCGAGCGAAGGGCCGTTGTCCTCAGGCGGCCAGTGAATCTGGTAGAGATCGATGACCTCAACTTGCAAACGCCGCAAGCTGTCTTCGCACTCCTGGCGGATGGAATCGGCTTTGTGGACTTTGGTGATGCTGCCCTTTGCATCCCAGCGCATGGCGCATTTGGTGAACACGTAGGGCCGCGCGCCTTTCCATTCCTTCAGCGCGCGAGCGACGACTTGTTCTGAGCGCCCAATGCCGTAGACGGCGGCGGTGTCGATCCAATTGGCGCCAAGTTCGAGCGCCCGGTGAATGGCGGCGACCGAGTCGGTGTCCTCCTGCGGGCCCCAGCCAAAATCGTAGCCGGCGCCGCCGATGGCCCAGGCGCCAAAGCCCACCGGCGTGATGTGCATGTCTGAGTTTCCCAGCTTGCGGGTTTGCATTCTTCCTCCTCAACGATAACTTCGAATCATGGATAACTTTCGAAGCATATAGGGGTGGGGCTTGCCCGCCCGGCTGTTATGCGCTGACTCAACGTTTCCGCACGCCACCCTGTAGCCGCCCTCTCCGAGAGGGCGGGTTTAGACGAACGCGACGCTTGCGATTAACTTTTGTGCAACTCCAACAAAACCATATTCCAGCGTGTGTTGTCGTTCGTTTGATGTGGAGGGACAAGCCGAGGTTAAAGCCCATTTTGATTTTTGCAAAGTCGGTCAGGATCGGAAGAGGATCGGCGGCGAGCGCTTTACCTGTAGGGGCGGGGCAAGCCCAGGGCAAGCCCCGCCCGGCCGTTGAGCCTACGCGCTTCCGTTCGGTCCCTCGTGGGAGCACGCACCGCTGCGCCGCAACTCGGCACGATCGCCCCCTAAGACGCGACCCAATGCGCAAAATCCCTTGACAGGCAGGTCACTTTGAGGTAAGATACTAATCAGTTAGAAGTGCGCGACAAACGCGGCGGCCAAAAGCCGCCTTTTCTTTGCCCAGACGTCCCAGCAGCCAATTGACCTAACTCATTTAAAATCAATACTTACAAAGGCAACAATATACTAGACGCACAAGCCCGTCTACACTAAGATCACTGGGTAACAGGACGGCGTCTTTATTTGTCAGTATCGTTGTATTCCTCACATTTCTGAGCGGCTGTAGAATCGTTAAACATACCGGATTTGGAGAGTCCCCTTGTAAGGACGCAATACTGAATCCAACGGCTGGTATCAAATATGTCCATATAAGTCAGTCTGCCATGCAGCACAAACACCATTTCTTGATTCATAAACTTGGTCTTGATGTCGTCAGTGTATTTTACAGGTTGGCGCGTGCTGGTTCCTTGAATGTCAGCCAAAAGAGGGATACCAAGAGTACTTCCGTGATTTGGGTATACGGCATTGGAAGCGTGGTCGCTGATCGAATAATTGAAATTTGGGGTACCGTTCCAGCCAACCCACTCCATGGCAAAATTCCCACGTATATGTTTGGCGGGCGTTCTGCCAATGTTCGTGTAGGTGAAGTTTTGATAGATTACTTCCCCGTCTTTGGTGTTGACAGAAGCGCTTGTCGGCACGAGCCATGCCCTTTGATCGGCACGCATAACTTGCAGAGTAGCTCGCCATTGAAATCCGGCAATGATCGTGTAAATAAGCAAGATGGTGGCACCAACGAGTTCCAACCAAAACTTTCCACGGCGAGCCTCGTTCCGAATGTCATTCCAGAGATGTTCTCCAAGCAAGTGTTTAAGCCACTTTTTACATTTCTCAAAGCGGCTTTCTGTTTTCTGCTGATGTTCTGTTGTGTTTTCGTCGGGCTCGTCTCTATGCATTCTGTGCCTCACGCAAAGAATCCTGCTTTATCCGGGATTCTCGGCCTATTCCTGCTACTCTTAGCCCTTTTATTTTGTGGGTGTGGTATGTATGCCATATGGGGCGACGCATGAAATCTAAAGCACAAGAAAAGTTTGAGCGTGCAATGACTGCGTTATTTCGCGTGCCGAAATCAGTTGTTGTTGAAAAGATAAAGACCAAAAAGAAAAAAGGCAAGGATTAAGCGGCTTTTCGCAAGCCGCGTCCCTGCCTAGGCTTGATGTACGGCGTCGGTTCCTTTGCCAGTGAGTTCCTGATACGTGAGGCGTTTGCCAGCGATATGTTCCATAGCGAGTACAAACCGAGCGCCATCGTGAGGCAACTTGCGGAAGTTGTAACGAAACACTTGTTCGTCCAAATAGCGGAACAGGTGGAACGGTTCGACCGCGATGTATGTGCCTTTCAGGCCGCGCTTGAGCAAGCTCCAAAAGTTTTCGAGTCCGTTTGTGTGAATCTGTCCGTCAACATAAGATTCGGCATGGTCGATAACCTGATGCTCAAACCCGTGATTCTTGAGTCCCATGTAGGACATGAGCGCATCGGTGTAGATTGCACTGCCCGCTTTGACGTGAGCGCGGATATTGGCTTGAAGAGCGAACTTCTTCCGACTGGGGATAGCAGTCGCACGAACCTTACCGCCGCGCTCCAAAATGCCCATTACGGCGGCCTTGTCTTTGACTCCGCGTTCCGTAATCACCCTCTTGCGCCGATCAGAGTGCATGAATCGCGCCGCGCCGCCAACAAACGTCTGACATGGTGCTTCTTACCTATGTGGCCAATAATTGTGACACTCCGCGAGACAACAAATCCTTCAGCCTAATGGCCGTCAGCGTTCGTTGGAGCACCCATTCCCGAAATGATTTGCCACTTGTTTCCTTCGTGAAGCCACGTATGGATGATGCGTAGCGCACCAGAGTGGTCTTTTCCGTCCTTGTCTGTCCAAGTCAGGTGAACGCGATACGCAACAGTGGCGTACGCACCAGTTGTGTGGGACTTCAGGGGTTCCAACTCAAAAGACTTTAGCGTTTCGCCTTTGCCGGTGTGAGCAGTAATCCAGCCTGTTATCCGTTCCTTTCCTGCTGGTTCGGTGTCGGTGTAGGGCCAGCCCAGAAAATCTTGGTGCCAGAGAGTGCCATACCGGTCCATGTCATTGGCCTTCACGTACTGCCAGTAGGACTTTTCCAGCGACCACACCTCCATTTTCGTTGCCAGATTGCTGCGCGGCGAATAGTGCAGTGGATAGCAACACAAGTGTGACGGTCAAATATCCAGTTCGCTTCATCGAACGACTCCTTTTCAAGCGCTGGAATATATACTGGCACGCCTCACGCCGTCCACGCGCCGATCAGCGCTTGCGGCACGAGACGGGCGCGGACTCTGAACTGCTGAGTGGTAAAGTGTCCAGATGCGATCCAACCGATCAGTGCCACCCTGTATCGTGATTCCTGTACTCATTTACCCCGACCCCGGCGCAGCAGCCGATTGGCTGTCAAAGGCTTTTGCTCAATCGCCCCGCCCACCGATGCCTCGGTCTACGCTTCAAGAGACACCTCGCGATGTCCCCAGCAAGACTCGAGTTCAGGATGGATTCGCTACTTCCTTTCCCGTAGGGCTCTTGCATCCCCTACAACATGCCGGTTTATCCCGGCGCTCCCCGAGTAGCCCTTCAATCGCCAATCTAACAAAAACGCTGCCTCGCTTCCCTTACCAGTACTCTCATTTACACTTAGTACCTTAATAAAAAGGCTTACAACAGGTTATAATCGGCCCCGCTTTTTGCAAGTTACACCGCAGAATCGAGAGGGGGGTGGATTATGGCGTTGATGAGGCCTGTGTCACGGAGATTCGTGGAGTTATCGTTGTATGTAGCCGCTCTGTCGTTTGCGAGACAAGCGTCGGCCCAGCAAGATCAACTGCAGGCTTATACGGCTTCCGCACCCGCAACTGATGCAGCCGGCCACGCGATCAGCGCGGCCCAAGCGGCCGCTAATTCGGATCTAGCAACGTTTACGTACACAACAGTCTCCGGCCGCGACGGCAATACTTATTCGGGGTCCATGGTGGGACAGGATCCGTTTGGAGCCAATTTCTCAACCACGAGTATTAATACTCTTATTATCCCCGTGATCCTCACCACGAACACTATCGCAGTCAAGAGTCCTAACGGAAAGATTGTCACCACCAAGCAGGGCGTAACGGTATTCGACCCAACTGCGGCGGATGACGCATGCTTGAAGAGTCCCAATGATGTGCCGGTCACACTCATGGAACAGTCGCCAATTTTCCAGTCAGAGACATTTCAATTCGGACCTACCGCAGTTGGCACGACGCAATATATCGACGCGTTCCAGCTAGCCAATTTCTGGCAATTTGTTGGAGGCACCGGTTATCACACCATTCTTACCCCGCAAGTATTGGCCCCGCTCATTGTGAATTTGCCAGGGAAGCAGGGACTTGCTTTCCCCGGAGTTTGTGGACCTTTGGCGATCGTGGACTTTGATGTCATGTTACGGCAGGTTTTCAACCAGTTGCTGGTGTCCGAAGGCGCCAATATCGACTCATCGAAATTTCCGATATTTTTGTTTTACAACACCGTGATGGCCACCAACTCGTCCGGTGGTGCACACTGCTGCATTCTCGGATTCCACGCCGCGGTAACTCAGAACGCCGCGGTAGCTCCAAATAAGGCCGCGCGCGTGCAGACTTACGCCTTCATTGACTTCGACACCGAAGGAGACTTTGGCCCTGCTATCCGGGATACTTCGATTGCGGCTCATGAAGTAGGGGAGTGGATGGATGACCCGTTCGGTAACAATCCGACTCCTGCCTGGGGTCACACGGGACAGGTAGGCGCATGCCAGAATAATCTTGAAGTAGGTGATCCGCTCACAGGAACGAACATTCCGCCGGTTACCGGCGCGAATGGGTTCGCTTACCATTTGCAAGAACTGGCGTTTTTCTCGTGGTTCTACGGAGCGCCTTCGATTGCCGCGAACGGCTGGTTTTCTGACAACAATACGTTCACCAGTGACGCCGGGCCGGTTTGCACAAAGTGACGTTGGGGGCTGCTCGCGCCCCGCATATTCCAGAAGTTCTGCGAGCGCTTCCGTCATCAACGCGGCGTTGTGCGGCTTAGTGCTCATTTGCACTTGGCGGTCTTTCCCGCGTCCAACGTAGTACATGGACCCGGGAGCCTTGCGACCATCCACCATGGTCGTTGTGTGAACCCTGACACCGTGGCACGTTTTTTTTCCGCGTGCCAGGAGCCGAAGTCCCTGGGGCGTTCGCGTCAAAACTCGGACGCGGCGAAGTAAAAGCATGGCCGAGGGGAGAGCCTCATTCATCTTCAAAAAGGTCTCCGGTGCACTATTTAATTCTCTATTGGGTCTGCCGAAGTGCCGTCAGATCCATTCGGTCACTCTGGCGAACGCGCAGCCGATCCCGCATGATCCTCGATTGGGCTGGAACGAAGGCCATAGCTCCTTCAGAGACATTCCGCAGTTGTTCATAGTTCCAATGCGCGCACATGATTCCACTCGGGGAATGAGAAGTCGATCCCAGC